>JAEEGF012121946.1_pt1 | contig 18438 bp, 13 predicted proteins | sample 9134171 | NCBI WGS metagenome assembly JAEEGF01 (sample SAMN16246542, study PRJNA631951) | gut metagenome | biome: gut microbiome; feature: rumen; material: AP-attached | host: Bos | place: Iran: Karaj | collected 2018-10
ACGTGTGGCTGCTGGAGCGTATCGTCGGCTGTTTCGGCGTCCGCGAAGACCTCTGCGAGGTCCTCGGCGACGCCTCCCGCGCCGACGATCTCCTCACCCTCGCCTATTATCCGGTCCTGACCGGGACCTCTTTCCTCCGCTTCCCCCGCTGGCAGTCAACCACCAAGGTCCCGTCCAACCGGCCGCTGGAAGCCCTGGTCGGCGAATCGCTGGCGGCTGTCAGCCGCGGCGCGTTCCACCGTTTCATGGACCTGCGGCTCAAGCGGCACGACGGAGAACGGCTTGTAGCCGTCGACTCCGTCGTACGCATCTCCTCGGGCTACGCCGTATCCGACCGCAAATGGGGCCAGAAGACCGGTCGCATCCACTTCCAGTCCACCGTCGAAGCCGTCGCTTACTCATTGGATTCACACATACCGGTAGTTTATTCTTCTTTCCCTGAAGCTGTTACAGACGCCAGGGGCATGGGCGTCTTCCGCGCCGAACTAAAAAAGGCCGGTCTGGAAGGCATCACCGTCGTCACAGACCGTGGTTACGATTCCTTGCAGGGTCTGGAGAAATACTTCAAGGACGGACCGATGGTGATGTGCGTGGACGTCAAGCAGCCGGCCGTGCTGGAGCGGATCAAGGCCTTCGGCCGTTTCCGCGAACACCCGGCCGGGATGCGGTACGACGCGGCGTCCCGCCGCTGGTACCGCCAGTACCCCCTCTCCGCTCCCGCCGGCTCTTCCACTCCTTTGGATCTCCGCCTCAACCTCTTCTTCAATCCCGAGCGCCGCGCCGCAGAACTCGCCCAGATTGACACCGAGATCGCCTCCCAGCAGAATGCTCTCCGCGAACTCGCAGACTACGCCATCACCATCGACGACCAGCGTGCCCTGCGCCGCGACCAATACTTCTTCAAAACCACATACGACCCTGGCAGCAAGACAGTTACTTCATTCGCCCCCGACAAGTCCCGCATCCTCTCCACCCGAGTCGCCTCCGGTTTCTATGCCAACATCACCTCCGGCCTCGACGCCACTCCCCTCGAAGCCGTCGCCATCTACGGACTCAAATACGACCAGGAGAAGTTCCTCCGCGGCTTCCGCTCATTGCTGGACTTCCCCCAGCGCCCTCCCCTTCCGGAAAAACTCCTCTACGGCATCCAACTCCTTCAATACATCGGCCTCATTCTGAACACCTTCCTCCGTCACTCTCTTTCAAACGGGCTCGTTTCCGGCTCATTGCAGCCCCCCGTCCCCGCCGTCCACAGCATCACAGAGGCTCTCGACGAACTTCACAACGTCGCCTGCCGCGACGCCGGCGACGGCACCTGCACCCTCGCTCCCCTCACCCCTTCACAACAACGCATCGTCTCCTTCCTTATCCCTTAAAACCGACATTATATGGCAACAATCATCATAATAGCCATCACCTGCCTGGTGAGCATCCTTTGCTTCTACGGGAAACTCAACGGCAACAGACTCGTTTTCAACGCCTATGATATATGGCACCGGAAGGAGTGGCACAGGATGCTGAGCTACGGCCTGGTACACGGAAGCTGGGGGCATCTCTTCTTCAACATGCTCACCCTGTTCTTCTTCGGAAGAGTGGTGGAGGAATACTTCCCGATGGTCTTCGGTGAAAGACTCGGTATCGTATTGTACGTCGTATTCTACGTGAGCGCCATCGCCATCTCCACGGTCGGGGACCTCATCAAATACCGTGACAACCGGAACTACAACGCCGTCGGAGCCTCCGGAGCAGTATCGGCCATCCTGTTCGCATCCATCCTGTTCGAGCCCAGGATGGGCATATACATCTATCTGATACCCATTCCGGTGCCCGGCTACATCTTCGCACCGTTATATCTTCTGTACTGTTGGTATATGGCCAGGCGGAATATCGACAACATAGGTCACACCGCCCATTTCTGGGGCGCGCTCTACGGCCTGGTATTCCCGCTGCTCTGCGCTCCCTATATGCTGCTATATTTCCTCGACCAGTTGAAAGGCTGACCGTTCCGGTCAGCGGAGCCAGCGATAAAGGAGCTCGACGGGATGGACGGCGCGGGCGCCGGTACCGTCGAGTATCTGCTGGCGGCAGGACGTGCCCGGCGCGACGACGACCGCAGGCGTCCCGGACGGGGCAAGGGCGCGGCGGACGGCGGGGAAAAGGACCATCTCGCCGATCTCGAGGGAGCGGCGGTAATGCTCCTTTTCGTAGCCGAAGGAGCCGGCCATGCCGCAGCAGCCGCTGGGAATTACGTGGACGGTGGCGCCGGGCAGCAACCGCAGGGCCGCTGCCGTCTTTTCGACGCCTACAAGGGCCTTCTGGTGACAGTGCCCGTGCAGCCAGACCTCGACAGGGGCGTCACGGAACGCATCGGAGGCGATATGTCCGGCGGCGACCTCCCGCATTATGAATTCGTCAAAGAGCAGGCAGTTCGCCGCAAGTGCCTTGGCAGCGGGCCGCATTTCCGGAGGCACGAGGTCGGGATACTCGTCACGGAAACTGAGGATGCACGAGGGCTCGATGCCGACAAGCGGCGCGTCTGCCGTGACAATGTCGGTCAGGAGCCTGACATTGCGCACGGCGAAGCGGCGGGCCAATTTCAAACAGCCCTTGGAGATGGCTGCGCGGCCGCTTTCGACGTGACGGGGCACGACGACGTCGTAACCGAGCCGCCGCAGGAGCCGGGCGAAAGTCAGCCCGAGCTCCGCCTCCTGGTAGTTCGTGAACTCGTCGGCAAACAGGTACACCCGCCGCCCAGGGGCGGGAGCATATCCTTCGGCATTTTGCCGAAGGATGCGACTGCGCCCGTCGCGGCGGAGGAGCTGACGGAGCGTGCGGCGGCTGAGAGCGGGGATCTGCCGCTCGGCGGCGAAGCGCAGGATGCGCTTCAGCAGCGCCGCCGACGGGCCCCAGCCCGCGAAGAAGTTGTAGAGCGGGCGCACAACATGGCCGAGCCGCTCGACGGCGGCCATCCGCGCGACCGCGAACGAGCGCAGCGGAGTTCCCTCGCGCTCGTGGATCTGCTGCAGGACTTCGGCGCGGATGCGGGTCATATCGACATTGGAGGGGCACTCGGCACGGCAGCCCTTGCATGCCAGGCAGCTGTCGAGGATCTCCCTGACCTCCGGAGAAGTGAATCCACCGCCCCGCGTCAGGCACTCGCGGAGAACATTGGCGCGGGCACGCGTAGTGTTCAGTTCGTCGCGGGTGGCCTTGAAAGCCGGGCACATGGTGCCGCCAATGAGGTTGGACTTGCGGCAGTCGCCGGCGCCGTTGCACTGCTCTATCGAGCACATGAGGGCGTGCGCCTGGCTGCGCACACCGCTCGCGCCTTCGACCTTGCATTCGTCGAAGGCTGTGCGCCAGTTGAAGACAGTCCGGGCATCCTCTATGGCATAGGGCTGGCCAGGCTCGAAGCGAAGCCATTCATCCATGCCGGGAGCATCGACTATCTTATTCATATTGAAGACGTTGTATGGATCCCAGCAGCGCTTTACCTCCTGCATCAGGCGGTAGCACTCCTCACCGTACATAAGGGGGATGAACTCTCCGCGCAGGCGGCCGTCGCCGTGCTCGCCGCTGAGACTGCCGCGGTGCTTCCGCACCAGCCGGGCAGTCTCCTCGGCCACGGCACGGAAAAGCCGCCGCCCTTCCTCGGTTTTAAGGTTGAGTATAGGACGCAGGTGAAGCTCACCCGTACTTATATGTCCGTAAAAGACGCAGTCCAGGCCGAGACGGTCGAGCATTGCCCGGAAGTCCGCCATATACGCCGGCAGACGCTCCGGCGCTACGGCCGTGTCTTCGATGACACCGACAGGCTTTGCGTCGCCCTTCATACCGCTCAGAACGCCTAGACCGGCCTTGCGCAGAGCCCAGACGCGGGACACTTCAGAGCCGTAAACCCGCGTGCAGGCATACGCAAGGCCGAGAGCGCGAAGCTCCGCTTCCAGCGCGTCGGCCGCCGCATCCATCTCCTGCCCGCGGAACTCCGCAATCAGCAACGCGGCAGGGTCCCCTTCGACGAAGAAGCGGTTGCGCTGAGCCTCGAGGTTATCCTTGCCGAGTTCGAGGATGCGTCCGTCCATCAGTTCGACGGCGACAGGCCCGTGGCGCAAAGCCACGAGATTGGCCTCGAAACTCGCTTCGAGCGAGGGGCAATGGGCACAAAGCACCATCCCCTCAGCAGGGGGCAAAGGGTCAAGGGATACCTTTATCTCTGTAATGAAGGCAAGCGTTCCTTCGCTGCCGCAGAGGAGTTTGCAGAGGTCGACGGCCCCGCCGTCTCCCAGCGCCTCGTCTATGGCATAGCCGCAACTGCGGCGGCGAAGCGACCGGTCAGGGTAGTTCGCCTCTATGAGGCGCACTGCCTCCGGGTCGTCGCGCCAGCCCTCGAGCTGCGCATAGATGCTGCGCTCGAGGTCTCCGCTCCCCCGCTCCGCGGTGTCGAACTCAGACCCGTCGGCCAGCAAGCCCTTGAGCTGCAGCACGTGGTGCCTGGTGGAACCATACACCAGCGAGTGTGTTCCACACGAATTGTTGCCCACCATTCCGCCTATGCAGCAGCGGTTGCTCGTCGATGTCTCCGGGCTGAAGAACAGTCCGTAAGACTTCAGCGCCAGGTTCAACTCGTCGCGGACCACGCCAGGCTCCACCCTCGCCCAACGCTCCTCAGCGTTGATTTCCAATATATGGTTGAAGTGCCTGCTGATGTCCACCACTATGCCGTTACCGACCACCTGTCCTGCTATGGACGTGCCGCCGGCGCGCGGGATGAGGCAGGTGCCCCTCTCCCGGGCCAAGAGGATGAGCTCGCGGATTTCCCCGATGCTCTCGGGATACGCAACCCCGGCAGGCACCTCGCGGTAAATGCTGGCGTCTGTCGAATAGGCAATCTTGTGGATCGAATCGGTAAAAACCTTCATGGAAGAGACAACATTTGTTACAAAGATACCGTTTTTCCTCGGAAAAGGCTATCTTTGTAAGAGAACCTGTAAAGGACACACTAAAACAACCGCATTATGAGAAAAACACTCTTTGTTTCTGTCTTAGCCCTGCTGTGCTGCAGTGCTTTCGCGCAGCCTCAGGTGGGCCCCGGAGGCGAGCCCCTAAGGCCGCGGATGGGCGCTGCCCCCCAGCCCCAGGAGGTCTTCACCGGTGTAGTCATCAATCCCGACTACAGCGTCACTTTCCGTTACAAGAACCCCAAGGCCAAGAAAGTCGAGGTATCCGGCGAGTTCATGGAAGGCACTGCCGAACTCACCGAGCGTGACGGCGTCTGGACCTACACCTCCAAGCCGCTTGAGCCCGAACTGTACTTCTACAGCCTTACCGTAGACGGTTCACCCATCGTCGACCTCTATTATTCAGTCGTAAAGGACATCCCCCGCTGGATGAACTACTTCATCATCAGCAAGGAAAAGGGCGACAAGGGCGACATATACGGCGTCAACGACGTACCCCACGGCACCGTTGCCTCGCGCTGGTATGACAGCGCGACCTTCGGCAACCGCCGCCGCGTCAACATCTACACTCCCCCGGGGTACGAGGCCAATGCCAAGAAGAAATATCCAGTTTTCTACCTCCTTCACGGCAACGCCTGCGACGAGAACTCCTGGCTTGACCTCGGCCGCGCCGCCCAGGTACTCGACAACCTCATCGCCCAGGGCAAGGCCAAACCGATGATCCTCGTTATGACCAACGGCAATCCCGCCCAGCAGGCCGCCCCGGCCTACTACGGCGACACCTACACAAACGGCAATACCCTTCCCGGCAAGGCCAACTTCACGGATTCATTCCCCGAGATCATCAAGTTCATCGACAGCAACTACCGCACTGTCGCCAAGAAGGAAGGCCGTGCCATAGCCGGTTTCTCGATGGGCGGCGGCCACACCTTCACCATTTCCAAGGATTATCCAAACACCTTCGATTATGTCGGTCTCTTCTCCGCCGCAGGCAGCAACATCAGCGACCCGGCCCAGAAGCAGAAGCTCCTGGATATGAAGAAGAACGGTGTCAAGCTGTATTATATCGGCTGCGGTACCGAAGACTTCCTCTATCGCAGCGTACTGGCCTACAACAAGCAGCTCGATGACATCGACTTCAAGTATCACTTCCGCGAGACCCCCGGAGGCCACACCTGGGGCCCCTGGCGCATCTATCTCACGGAGATGGCACAGATGATATTCAAATGATTTCCAGGTCCAGGACTATGGGCCAGTGGTCGCTGATGCGTGACACACCGTAACCTTCAGTGACCATCCTATAAGCCACGGGCGTGACGCCGTTTACGAAGAAATGGTCGATCGCACCGTGGCTTTCCATTTTCGTAAGGTTGGCGAACGTGTCGTCTTCAGGGACGGAGAGCATCGTCCGTGCGGACTGCATCTGCAGGCCGGCGTTGACGATGGCGTTAAGACCGGTGTTCCAGTCGCCGCAGGCGACGTCACAGCCGGTCAGTTGCTTATTGACTTGACGTACAGTCCTTTCCACGATCCATTGCTCCCAGCGTGAATGCACGTTGACGATACGGACACCCGCGACGGTACAGGCCTCGTAGAAGATGGCGAAGGAATGCTTGCCGGCCTTCAGGGACTTCCTTACGTAGATAGGGTGGCTGACGCCGATGCCGACGCGGCGGTACCCCTCGGGTACGTAACGTCCCGCAGGCGGCAGCACCTCCTGGAGGCAGATCACGTCAGGGTCCATATCCTCCAGCATCTTCGTCATAGCCTCCATCCTGTCGCGCCAATAGTACTCCCCCTTTGCGTCAAGGTCACGCGTCCACTCGCGGATATTGAAGGACAATATCCGCAGGGTCCGGGCGTTGGAAACAGGAATCATCGCCATAAGGATAAGGATTGACAGGAGGATGCGGCGCATAAAGGCTAATCGCGCTTGAAGATGTCGCGGGTGTAGACTTTGTCCGCGACATCGTCCAGCACCGGATCATAACGGTTGGCTATGATGGCATCGCTCATAGCCTTGAAGCGGCTCAGGTCGCCGACGACCAGGCTGCCGAAGAAGGTGCTGCCGTCGGGCAACGAAGGCTCGAAGACCACGACCTTGGCACCCTTGGCCTTGATGCGTTTCATAATGCCCTGGATGGCGCTCTGCCTGAAATTGTCAGAGCCGGCCTTCATGGTCAGGCGGTATACGCCCACGGTCACGTCGCGCTCGCGCGCCGAGTCGTAGGCACTCGAAGCGGTGTAGTATCCTGCCTTGTCAAGTACCCTGTCGGCTATGTAATCCTTGCGGGTGCGGTTGCTCTCGACTATGGCCTTGATGAGGTTCTCCGGCACGTCGTTGAAGTTGGCCAGAAGCTGCTTGGTGTCCTTGGGAAGGCAGTATCCGCCGTAGCCGAAGGAGGGGTTGTTGTAATGGGTACCGATGCGGGGGTCGCCGCATACACCTTCGATAATAGCCTGTGTATCAAGCCCTTTCATTTCAGCATAAGTGTCCAGTTCATTGAAATAACTGACGCGGAGGGCAAGGTAGGTATTGGCGAACAACTTGACGGCTTCAGCCTCGGTGCTGCCCATGAATAGGACGGGGACATCGGCGCGGAGCGCCCCCTCCTGCAGGAGGGCGGCGAAGCACCGCGCCTCTTCCGCGAGTGCGGGCTCGTCGAAGCCGACGATGATGCGCGAAGGGTAGAGATTGTCGTAAAGCGCCTTGCTCTCGCGGAGGAACTCGGGTGCGAAGATGATTCTGGGAGTCACGACGCGCATAGTCCCGTCGGAGAGACGCTCGCGGTACGAGAAGCGCTCGCGCGCACTCCTGGTGTATCCCACCGGAACGGTCGATTTGATGACCATCACCGCGTCGGGATTTACCTCCAGTACCATTTCGATCACCTCCTCCACGTGGGAGGTGTCGAAGAAATTCTTCTTGGGATCGTAGTTGGTCGGAGCGGCAATGACTACGAAGTCGGCACCGCGGTATGCGGCGCGGCCGTCGAGCGTGGCCTGAAGGCTCAGCTCGACCGGCCTCCCGGCCGCATCCTCACCGGCAAGGTATTTCTCAATATAGTCGTCCTGGATCGGGGAAACCCTTTTGTTGACCTTCTCGACTTTCTCGGGAACCACGTCCACGGCCACCACATCGTTGTGCTGCGCCAGCAGGGTAGCAATGCTCATTCCCACATATCCCGTTCCTGCAACTGCAATCTTCATATCCTTAACTATTAAACAGTCCTGTCCAAATTCCGGACAACTCACAAAAATACTCATAACCTCCCTAATATCCAAGCCCCTCACCTTCACCCCTCACCTCTCTGCTCCCAACACTCCTTCGGGAAATGCCCGAAGGTTATGGCATTTTTTGCACCAACCTTCGGGAAAAGCATCATCTCTCGGCGAGAGGGCGAGGGATGTGAGGGAATGACGAGGTTTTTTCGTAAATTGCGGAGGATAAACGAGCTATTATGAGACGGGCAGCAGTTTTGGCAGTTATAGGCGCAGTCGCCGGGGCGTTGATCGGAGCAGGAATCGCAGCCGGCTGGACGGCGGGAAGGAACCGGGCGGAGGAAAGAGGAATGGCGGCAGGAAGAAGCTGGACGGAGGGACGGAAGAGCGCCCCGGAGGCGATCGGGCCGGTGCCTACGGCGGAGCAGATCGCGTGGCAGGAGGACGAGGTCTGGGCTTTCGTACACTTCGGGCCGAATACTTTTACCGACAGTGAATGGGGGTACGGGGACGCCGATCCGGCGGTCTTCAACCCGACGGCACTGGACTGCGGGCAGTGGGTCAGGACCTTCAAGGCCGCAGGCATCAAGGGCGTGATCCTGACCGCAAAGCATCACGACGGCTTCTGCCTGTGGCCGTCGGCTTATACGGACTACAGCGTCGCCGCTTCGCCCTTCAGGGACGGCGGCGGCGACGTTGTCGGCGAACTTGCACGGGCCTGCAAGGAGCACGGGCTCAAGTTCGGCGTTTACCTGTCCCCCTGGGACCGCCACCAGGCCAGTTACGGTACGTCCGATTACGTAAGGTACTACCAGAACCAGCTGCGGGAACTGTTGACCAATTACGGGACCATATCGGAGGTATGGCTGGACGGGGCCAACGGAGGGGACGGATGGTACGGCGGTGCGCGCGAGACGCGCACTATCGACCGCCGCACCTACTACCACTTCCCCGCCATCCATGCCATCATACAGGAACTCCAGCCGGGAGCACTCATCTTTTCCGATGGAGGTCCTGGCTGCCGCTGGGTAGGCAATGAGCGCGGCGTGGCATCCGAGACCAACTGGTCTTTCCTACGGGACGGCGTGGTCTATCCCGGCTATCCCTTTGAACGTGAACTCGGCCCGGGCCACGAGGACGGGGACGTATGGATCCCGGCCGAATGCGACGTCTCCATCCGGAAGGGATGGTTTTACCATCCCGGGGAGGACGGCGCCGTCAAGACGCCGGAACAGTTGGCAGAGCTATATTACCGCAGCGTCGGCCGCAACGGCAAGCTGCTCATCAACTTCCCCGTTGACCGGGAAGGCCTGGTCCACCCCATCGACTCCGCAAACGCCGTCGAGGCGCACAGGATCATTTCCGGGCAGCTCGGGAATGACCTGCTGGCCGGAGCCCGCGTGCGGGCCAGCGAGACCCGGGGGCTGCGCTACCGCGCAAGCCGGGTCTCCGACGCCCGCCCCGCCACCTTCTGGGCTCCCAAAGACGGCACCCGCGAAGCCTCCCTCGTCTTCACATTGAAAAAGAAAAAGACCCTTGACAGGGTCCTTCTTCAGGAAAACATCGCCCTAGGGCAAAGGGTGAAAAGCTTCACCATAGAGTATTTTGACGGATCGGACTGGCATCCTGTCCCGACGCAGGAACAGATGACGACAATAGGCTACAAGCGCATAGTCCGCTTCGACCCCGTCGAAGCCACCGCGCTCCGCATCAGCATCACGGATGCCCGTGCGTGTCCGTGCATAAGCTCGGTCCAGGCCTTCCTGGCGGACGCCGGTCTATAGCCTGGCGTCGACAATATCCCGCGGAAGCACTCCCTTGACGTCGTACACGACGCCTCCGGGAGCGACCAGCGCGGCCACGTCCAGATCCAGGAACTCCTTGTGCGCCACGGCGAGTATCACTGCGTCGAAACAGCCCGCAGGGAGGGAGTTGGTGACTTCGATGCCATACTCGTGGCGGACCATCTCCACATCTGCCCAAGGGTCATATACAGTAATGTTCGGAGTATACTCCTCCAAAGTATGGTAGATGTCCACGACTTTCGTATTGCGGATATCGGGGCAGTTTTCCTTGAAGGTGACGCCCAGGATCAGGATCCTGGCATCCTTGACCATGACTCCGGCCTTGTTCATGCACTTGACGGCCTGATTGGCGACATAGGCCCCCATGCCGTCGTTCAGACGCCGCGCATTGTACATCACGCGCGGCAGGACTCCATATACCTGAGCCTTCTGGATCAGGTAGTAAGGGTCCACGCTGATGCAGTGGCCGCCCACAAGTCCGGGGCTCATCTTGATGAAATTCCACTTGCTGGAAGCCGCTTCGATGACATCGTGCGTGTCGATGCCCATCGCATTGAATATCTTCGCAAGCTCATTCATGAAAGCGATGTTCACGTCGCGCTGCGAGTTCTCGATGATCTTCGAGGCTTCGGCAACCTTGATGGACGGCGCCTTGTGCGTGCCGTTGACGAGCACGGAGTTATACACTCCGTCAACGATGTCCGCGATCTCGGGCGTCGAGCCCGAAGTGACCTTGCGGATCTTCTCGACCGTATGCTGCTTGTCGCCGGGGTTGATGCGCTCCGGGCTGTAGCCTGCGAAGAAATCTTCGTTGAACTTGAGGCCTGAAACTCTCTCCACCACCGGCAGACACTCCTCCTCGGTCACGCCGGGGTAGACAGTGGACTCATAAACGACTATGTCTCCTTTGCTTATAACCTTGCCGACGGTTTCGCTGGCGCCCCACAGGGGCTTCAGGTCCGGCCGGTTGTTCTCGTCGACCGGCGTAGGCACCGCAACGACATAGAAATTGCAATCCTTTATACGCTCCAGGTCCGTCGTACAGACGAAACCGTGGTTCTCGATCGCGTCCTGCAACAGTTCGTCCGGAACTTCCAGCGTAGCGTCGTGCCCTGCCATCAGCGCTTCGACGCGCTTCCTGTTCAGGTCAAATCCTATCGTGGGGTACTTCGTGGAAAAAAGCCTTGCCAGCGGCAGGCCGACATAGCCCAGCCCAATGACGCAAATCCTGATGTCTTTCATCTTTCGTTATCCTCTCTGTTCGAGCCCACAAAGATACTCAATAATTGATTAAGCACAAGCAGATGGGGATGATAAAAAAAGAGCGGCAGAAATGATTTCTGCCGCTCTGTGCTCCCTTAGGGGCTCGAACCCTAGACACCCTGATTAAGAGTCAGGTGCTCTACCAACTGAGCTAAGGAAGCTTGTATATCTTGAAAGAACTGTATAATCCTCTTGTGACCCGTTCGGGGCTCGAACCCGAGACCCCAACATTAAAAGTGTTGTGCTCTACCAACTGAGCTAACGAGTCCTCCGTTTTGGGATTGCAAAGGTAGGCTTTTCCTTTGACAACTCCAAACTTTTTTTAGATATTTTATTATTTCAGTTCCAGACAGAGTATCGTGAGGTCGTCACTGGGCTCTGCAGAGCCGACGTGTGAGGCTACGGCACCCCTCAGACGGGAGACGAGGGCCTCGGGATTGACGCGAGGATAGTTTGCCAGGTTTTCGAGAAGACGCCAGTCGCCGAAAGCCTCGTGGGCGCGGTTCTCAGCCTCGGTAAGTCCGTCGGTATATAGGAAGAGCGTGCAGCCGTGCAAGTCTTCAATCTCCTGACCTTTGAACTCACAGTCCGGGCAAGCGCCTATCGGTGTATTCGGGATGCAGTCCAGGAACGCCGGAACGGTATCGGCAGCTTTGCCGCCTGCCTTCGGGATAAGCACCGGCGGATTGTGACCGCAATTGCAGAACTCGAGGCGTCCGCTGACAAGGTCCAGGACGCCGATGAACGCGGTCACGAACATGAGCGTTTCATTGTTCTCCGACAGTGTATCGTTGAGCCGGCGCGCTATCTCGGAAGGCGCGACGGCCTCCTTGCCTACGACGCGGAACAAGTTGCGCGTCGTGGCCATGAAGAGACTGGCAGGAATACCCTTGCCGCTCACGTCCCCTATGCAGAAGTACAGTTTGTCGTCCAGCAGGAAATAGTCATACAGGTCGCCTCCGACTTCCTTGGCAGGATTCATACAGGCATACAGGTCCAGTTCCTTCCTCTCAGGGAAAGCCGGGAATACGCTCGGTACCATGGCCATCTGGATGCTGTGGGCGATACGGAGTTCGCCGTCTATCCTCTCCTTGGTGGCCGTGGTCTCCTTCAATTCTTCGATATATGACACCAGTGAAGACTGCATGTGCGAGAACGACCTCGAGAGGGTTCCTATCTCATCGACACGGTTGAGCTCCGGCAACTTGTGACCGAAATCGCCTTCAGCGATGTTTTCCGCCTCCGCAACCAACGCTTTCAAAGGTTTCATCGTCCCGCCGATGATCTTTATGGATGCAATGAACATGGCCAGCAAGCCAAGGAGAAGGATGACCAGGGTTATGATGCGCAAGCGGTCGAAGTGGTCGAAAATATCTTTCTCCATGCAGACGATGCCCAGGCTCCAGCCGGTCTTTTTCATCGGCTTGTAGAAAGCATAACTGTCCTGACCGGTAATCTTCACCAGTTGCGTACCCTCCTTCTGGTCCAGCATGTCGTGTCCCAGTTTTTCGAAAAGGGGATCATTCTCCAAAAGGGTCCGCGTAAATATGGTCTGATAGAAAAGCCTCTCAGGGTCCGGATGGATGAGGTATGTCCCGCCACGGCTTAGCAGCATGCAGAAGGAATGGGGATAAGGCTTGATGGACGAAAGCTGTTCGGAAAGCCACTTGGGAGAGAGGTCCATCGAGACTACGCCGATGAAGTTGCCTTCCGCATCAGTAAGGGGCTTGCTGTAAGAGATAAGCATCTCCGTATTGAGCGAGAAATCGTCGTCATAATCCCAATCGCAGTATGGTTCAGTCCACACCGGCTGGTTCAGAAGTTTCGGCATAAGGTACCAGTCGAGATAGAAATACTGGTAGTCCTCGTCTCCTTCCTGTTCCGTAGTGATGACATTATTCTCGTCGCGGCTGGAATAGGCTGAGAAATACTCCTCACCTTCAAAGAAATAAGGTTCGAAGGAGATGGCACATCCGACCAGGTCGGGATTGCCCTGGAGGGCGGTCCTGGTGTATTCTACAAGCGTATCGGGAGAATCGAGATGGCGGTAGACCAGCCATTCGACATTGTCAGCCATAGCCTCCACGTCCTCCAGGATACGGGTGAGACGGAGCTCACAGTTTTCAAGGACCTGCGAGGCGCGTTTGGTCGCCTCGTCCCAGACTGAACGTCTGGAATACTGGGATACGTAAGACAACGCAAGGAGGAAAACACCGGCGGCAGCAAGGACGGCATAAAGGGAAACCCTGGCCGAGAAAGACTTGCGGAAGATATCGATAATCCTTCTCATGGCATCAGCATTTCATAAGTCACCTCATTCTTGATGATGCCGCCTTCCAGCATAAGGTCGCTGGAAAACTTCACCATATCCGGACGCAAGCGGAATTCACGTTTCCCGGAATCGGGGTCGAGCTGAAGCCGGAGAATCTCCTCCAGCATAAGTTGCTGCAGGACCTGGTTGGTGGGGATGCGGAACTGCTTTACATACTTCATGACGATCTCCAAGGCCTCTTCGGGATGCTCGGCGCACCACTCCCAGCCCCGGCGGCTGGCACGGGCGAAGCGCTCGGCGGCGTCGCGGTTCTTCCCGTACCCCTCAGCAGTCATATAGACACCGTCCTCCTGGACGTTGTATCCGTGCTCCGAAAAACGGTATATGCCCTTGCCGGGGCTGATAAGTCCGGTGGAAAGCAACTGGTAATACTCGTTGTAACTCATCGCCAGGGCTGCATCGACTGCTCCGGACACGAAGATATTCAGACTTGAAGCAGCTGTAATCCACTTGTAATCAAGATGCTCTCGAGTAGCCATCGCCATGGCGACCTGGCTGAAACCAGCCCTCCACTTGATGACCTTGGCATTACGCAGCGTCATCGGATCGCCTCCATACCGGGAGATGATGGTCATGCCGCTGTTCATCGATGTCTGAAGGATGTTCACAAGGGGTATCCCTTTGTCCACCATTTCCATGGCCTCGCACATGAACAGGGAGACAGCATCGCTTCCGCCGGAGAGGACTATCTCCTCGCGGGTCTGCGTCGAGAAAGGATGCCTGATCTCGACGTCAAGCCCCTCTTCCCTGTAGAATCCCATGTCCTTCGCCACGTAATAGCCGGCGAACTGGGCCTGGGCAGACCACTGGGGCGTGAACACGAACTTGGTCTGGCCGAAGGCCGGAAGGGCGGCGGCCAATGCAAGGACGAAGAGTAAACGCTTGAAATTCATCGTGCAAGGTTCGGTAGATTTTTAAATTTAGTACTTTTCAACGGAAAAACAAAGGTCAGAGCGCCGCAGCGACTGCATCGCAAATCTGCTGCATTCCCTTGATGGTAGGGTGACCCCAGCCCTTGTCTATGCCATCCAGAAGGATATACTCCATTCCGTAGTGTTTCGCCGCAGCAATGATTCCATCCGTGATCTCGGGTTTGAGGCCGTCGTTCACAATGTTTATGACACGCGTGTCGGGAGCATTCACTTTATAGTAATCCAGCATGTAGCAGTACGCCGGCAATGCCTGCTTGAGGTCATCCTCGGTCCAGCCCCCGAACTTGAGGGAGCCGAGGGGAGCGTCTGCCCAAGAGTCGTTGGTGCCACCGAAGATCAGGATGATATCGGGGTGTTTCTCCTGATATCCAAGGGTTTGCGGCATGCGGGTTATGAACGATCTGTCGGAGTAGTCATCTCCGTCATAGCCGGTATTGCAGACAGTCGAACCGCTGTAGCTGTTGTTGCCCAAAAGTTTGAGACCGGTCTGCCGGCAAAGCTTGAACCACCACGTCTGCCCGACTTCATCGACATCATTCTCTTCCTTTGCGTTGGAGTCGTACCAAACGGCAAAGCCTTCAGGCACATACCCTTCGAAAGTAGAATAAGAGTCGCCGAGGATGACAACGGTCTTCTGCACGCGGCAGCCGACAACGGTGGCGGCAACTATCGCCGCCGCCACCAGTATGAGCAGTCTGCTGAATGATTTCATATTCCGAGTGATATACACTTTTACGGGGAGAAGCGGGACTAACGGACTCCGCCGCCGTGGCCTCCTCCGGAGAAGCCGCCGCCACCACCGAAAGAGGTGCCGCCGCCGAAACCTCCGAAGCCGCCGCGCGGCCCGGAGTATGACTGCGGAGCATATCGTGCATTGGTGATGGAACGGCCGAGGTTGTTGGTCATGCGGACCACGTCATTGAACATGGTGTAGTCGTATACCATTACCTGTTCGAAGACCTTCGGATCGATATCCTTGAGTTCCTTGGCTACTTTGTCGGCTATGCCGTAGAGCGCGGCATATACGAGATAGTCTTTCCAGAGACCGACCTCGACCGACTGGCGTTCCGAACTGAGCGTGAAGTCGTTGAGGAAGTTCTTGAAGCCCATCACGTGCTGAGCCTCGACCTTGCCTTTCTCGGAGAATTTCTTGCCGCTGACGATGTTGTCCGCGCGGAGCCCGCGCCTCGCATCCAGGTTGATGCCATTCGCCCAGAGGCGGATGGTATCCTGGCTGCGCGAGCGCTGCGACCAGCGGGAGAACTCCTTGTCCTGGAGGACAAGGTCGGCGCCGCTGGCCTGCTTCATCATGTCATAGAGACCGAGTTCATTGGAGTCCAGCAACTTGGTGTCAAGGGCCTCGTTGAAGCGTATCTCGACCTTGCCCTTCTCGTCCTTGGAGACGAGGAGGAAACCCTTCTCGATCATCCGGAGTATCATGGCGGAGGCAACGCCGTTGCTCTGGCGCTTGGTCTCAAGCAGGTCGAGTATGTAGTCGGTCTTATAGATGTCTCCCTGGAAAGGCAGGTCGCGCCACCACGCCACCTTGTCCGCAGGACCTCCGAGAACCTTGCGCTTCTGACGGCGCGACAGTTTGTTGCCGTTGAGGAACTGCAGGAAAGGAAGGAGTATGAAGCAGAAGGTGATGAAGACTCCGAACAGGGAGAAGAACAGTTCGGCAAGTTTCTGCTGCCAGGTCTTCTTCACAGGCTCCCGATAATAGTCCGAGCCCTCCATGGCGCGGTCCAGGACCGACTGGAAGTCCTTGTCCTGGACGCTCTCGGGCTCGAAGACTCCCTTGTCAAAGCGCATCAGCGCGATGACGGAACTCTCGTAGCGGAACTTCTCGGTAGATTCATATACAGCCTTGCCGTCCTCGAAGGAGGCGTCGCCGTGGAAGCCATAGCCCCAGATGCGCACCCAGGAGGTGTCGATCTGCTCATTCTGAGCTTCGACCGTCACCTTGACGTGCTCCGGGGGCGACGGCATCTCGTCGTTGACGAGCTGCAGGTGAAGCATGTCATAGTCACGCAAGGACTTGACTACATTGGACATACGGTAGCGGACACTGTAGGTGTGGGTACCGTAACTACCCAGGCCCCAGCATATCTCGAGTCCTCCGGGGACGCGGTTGAAACCGCAGCGTCCCGCCTTGCGGGCCAGGCTGCGGTCCACGTCCCAGCGGTTCTCGAAGGTGTACATCGTGCCGGTCTCGTCCGAAACCGAAAGGTCCGTGATCTCGATGTCGCCGAGATTGGTTCGGGTTACATACACTTCTGTCCCCTCCTGGGCAGTGAGGTTCCAAACCTCGCTGACTATGGCGCTGCCGTCACGGTAGAGGCGGACATTGACATTGATGTCGTGTACGCTCCAGTCTACAGCGAAAACAGCACTGGCGAAAGCCAATGCTGCTATGAGGGAGGCGAAAAGACGTCTCATCAGATCTTCATCGAAGGCATTTCCGACTTGCCGACCGCCTCGTCGAGGTAGTCGCGGGTCTTGAAACCGAGGGCGCCGGCGACGAGCGAGGTCGGGAACTGACGGATCTCCTTGTTGTACTTGGTCACGGTGTCGTTGAAGGTCATGCGGCTGAGACGTACCTGATTCTCGTAGAGGTTGACGCTGTCCATGGCCTTGGCGTAGTTCTCGTTGGCCTTGAGCTCGGGATAGCGCTCGGCGACGAGGTTGATGTTGCGTACGAGACCGGTGAGGGCCTGCTCCTGGGCCTGGGCCTCGGCGACGGTGCTTTCTCCGGTGATATTCTTGCGCTGGGCGATGACATCGCGCAAAGTGTTGTACTCGTGCTCGTTATAGGACTTGACGAGTTCGACGAGGGCGGTAAGGGCATCCCAGCGGCTGGCCTGCTGGACACCGATCTGGCTGAGTGCATTCTTGCAGAGCTCGTCCTTTTCGACAAGCTTGCGCTGAACACCGATGACCCAAAGCACCAAAAGGGCGACAATGGCAAGAATGATAAGGAGTGTCATGGCTTCGTATGATTATAGGTTATTTGTTCTGTGACTGTGCGGCGGGCTGGGAAGGCGCCTGCGGCGCTGCAGCCGGCTTCGCAGGGGCCGCGCCGCCGACAAGGCGGTCGAAATCGGCCTCGCTGATCATCTGGCAGGTGCCGTCGAACTTGGCGTCGAGTTCGACCTGCAGACGCTTGATGTGAAGGTCTCCCTTGACCTTTGAGGAGCTCTTGAGGGAGAGGGTGTCCTTGACGAAGAAGTTGCCCTCCATGGTGCCCCAGAAATCGACGTTGGAGCAGACGATGTCGCCCTTGATGAGGGCCTTCTCACCGACCACTACCCTGCCCTTGGAGTAAATCTTGCCTTCGAATGTGCCGTCGATGCGGATGTCGTTGGAGGATGAGATCTCGCCTTTGACAGTGGTGCCGGTGGAGATCCTGCTGACTTCGTTTACATTAACTGTAGGTTCCATTGTTTTAGCCATATCTGTTTTTACTTGATTATTCTGTTAGACCACGCCCTTGCCGTGGCAGTTCTTGTACTTCAGGCCGCTGCCGCAGGGGCAGGGGTCGTTGCGGCCGACGCGCTTGTCGACCTTGACAGGGGTATTGGACTTCTGCTCTCCGTTGGTGGAGAGGTTGTCGTGCTGCGTGCGCATCTGGCTCATGTCGGTGCGGCGCGGGGCCTGCGCCTGGCGCGGCGCCGAGACGTCGTCGCGGAGCGGGATGAAGGCGCGCAGCAGGAATGACAGGACGTCCTGGTTGAGTTCCTCGAGCATTGCGGCGAAGAGGTTGTAGGCCTCGAGCTTGTAGACCACGAGCGGGTCCTTCTGCTCGTAAGAGGCGTTCTGGACGCTCTGCTTAAGGTCGTCCATCTCGCGGAGATGCTCCTTCCAGTGCTCGTCGATTTGATAGAGTATAATGGTCTGGCTGAGGCGTTTGGCCACCTCGCGGGACT
>JAEEGF010759519.1_pt1 | contig 18434 bp, 19 predicted proteins | sample 9134171 | NCBI WGS metagenome assembly JAEEGF01 (sample SAMN16246542, study PRJNA631951) | gut metagenome | biome: gut microbiome; feature: rumen; material: AP-attached | host: Bos | place: Iran: Karaj | collected 2018-10
TCCATCGTGGCATCGAAATCTACGTCCTCGCATTCGACGCATTCCTTGATCGTACCGGCGTCCATCATCCGCAGGGCGGTCAGAACCATCGCGATACGGAGAAAACACCAGGCGAGGCGGTGAGAGCTGGCGGAGTAACGGTCACCGTTGAAGTCCTGCATCCGTTCTTTTTCCAGGGCGAAAAAGTCGTTGAACTTGCCGATCTGCGGCAGCGAGAGTCTGAACAGAATCTTAGGTTTGTCCTCCAGCTTTTTCGTAAATGCAGTGAACTCCTCGCCGATGGCATCAAACGTGTCTTCCAGCGGTTCATCGCCGCCGTATGAGTCGAATCCGTCGAGCCACTCGGGCGTTGAGTTGATGCAGAAGAACATAAACCTGGACAGCAGTCCGTTTTCGGAATCCCGTATCAACGATTTCACTTGCTCCGGCGTGCCTGACAGAACCGTGGACAGACGCGGATTTTCGATTTCCCGCTCTTCTCCGTCGTCCCCGCGGCGCAGGTACCCGAAACTCTCGTGCGCAAACGCTTTGCGGAATGAATCCGAGTAGTTGCCGAAGTCGCTGTTGAAGGTGTTGACCACGGTGTCGCCTTCGGTTTCAAACAGCAACAGGTTGCCATTCTCGGCCATTGCCTGGGCAAATGAGGTTGCGCTGGAGTTGGCCGGAACACGCAGGAGCTGGATGGGAGGCTTCTCAGGCGGGTCGATGTTCTCACCCTTCTTCTGCCGCTTGTACCGCGCATACTCTTTCTTGTATTCGTCCTTGGCAGTGAGCCAGCGGTCCAGCTTCTCCTTGTGAATAGGCTTGACCAGACGGAAACAAAAGTCGAGTTTTCCCTTGCCCGCACCCGCCGGTCCGGGGACGAAGAGATACATGTTGGGGAAGATGGTCTTGCCGAAGTAAACTGTTCTGAAGGGCAGCAGGGCGGAGCTGAGCGTGGCGATGCTGCCGATGAGAACAAGGCTGCGTTCCTGCGACGTGAGCATCAGTCCGGTGACCTTTTCCAGGAGTCCGGGGAGATTGGCGAAGACTGATTCCGGGAACATCGGCAAAGCCGGCATTTCCTCGGGGTCATCTTCGGAAAGGGACAAAGGGACATTTTTGTCACTTTGACCTTTTGAACTTGATGCGACTTTTATCGTTCGCGGGGCGTTCCCGGTTCGTTCCAGGGTAACGCCTTGATTCTTGGCAAGATAGAACAGGGTGCTGATGTCGGTCTTCCCCTGGTTGGACTTGAGGCACTCGTCGTACTTCCTGTCACTTTCGTCCTGGTCGTACCCCGGGTAGAGGGAGGAGATGACGTGGAAGTATCCGCGGCCTCCTTCGCCGAATTCTCCGGCAAGGGCGAAGCCTACCTTCAGCCAGTCGTTGTAGTCGGCGGTGATGTCGGCTCCGGAGGCACGGAGCGCCGCAATGAGGGCTTCAACCCTGGATGCGGTGTCCGTGTCCGGAGCGTTTAAGCCTGCAGCCGGTGTGGGCTGCGGGTGCTGCTGGGAGGGCTTGTCGCCCTCATTCAGCAGATCCATTAAGAAATCTGGAGATGTCATAGTCAAAATTGTCTTCGATGAAAAAAGGATTCAGAAATGCGTCCGGGTCGAACGGCAAAAAACACGCTCTGCAGATGTCCTTTCCGGAAGGGTCTGCCTCGTAGCCGTAGGCGTGCCGGACGTAGTTGCTGAGGATAGTGAAGAACTCGCCGTAGGTGAAGGGCGTGCCGTCGGGCTTGGTCTGTCCGACAGGCAGGTTGACAAACCATTTGACGCCGTCGCCTGACGGTGAGCGGAATGCCAGGACCGTCTCGAAGTTGTCCTCGTTGGCCAGCAGGAGGACCAGCCCGTCGGGGTCGGGGATGTGGTCGAAATCGACGACCATATAGCCGCTGGCCTGGATCAGGTCGCTCTCCTTGCGGGAGCGGAAGAGGCCTCCGGGGGTCACATAGTCGAAGTTCGCGGCCTTGTAGCGGCTGCGTTCCTTCGGGTCGGTGATGGAACGGAGGGTTTCCGTGTTGGCCTTGGCGTAGTCCGAGGTGATGTACTTGTAGATGTCCTGCGGGGAGGCGTCACGGCAGGGCCTGGTGTTGCGGATGGGACGCCGGAAGAAGCTCATCCTTGCGCAGGGCGGTAGTTCGGGCTTCGCCGGTTCCGGCTCGGCCTGCTGATCTTCCTGCTTTTCGAACGAGGTCTTCCGCGGCTCCTTGATGTAGAGTTCCTCCGCCAGGCGGGCAATGAGCTGTTCCGGCGTGAGGTCTTCGCCGCGCTGATGGTAGTAGGCCGTGGCGAGCGCGAGGGCGTCACCATCGAGCAACTGGCCATCGGGATAATGATAGCGTGCGCGATACTCGGCCATCTTGGTTCCTTCCACGGGGATTCGGTCAAAGGTGACTTCAATGATGCTGCCATCGGCCCAGACGGGGTCGGGGCAGTCACCGCAGTTCTGACCCTTGACGTGCATGATGTGGTCCGGGAACTCCTTGCGGATGAGGTGCTGGATGATGTCGGAACCACCGTTTGTCTTACTGAGGAGCCATTCTTTAGTCATAGTGCAGGTCCTCCAAGTTGATGTGGTGCGACAAGCGTTCCTTCTCCTCGGGCGTTAGTTCGTCCAGGGTCATGTAGCCTTCCTTCAGCATTTCTATCTGCATGAAGGGACAGTGGCGGAGGATCTGTGCGTACGGATCATCCGGGTTGTTGAGGATGAGCTGGTGCAGGACCTCGCTGATGTGCTTGGGCTGGCTCATAGGGTACCTCCTTTCTGGGACATCAGTGTCTCGATGTCGGAAATGCGGTATCGGTCGAAGGAACCGAGCCGCACGGGGACGAGGTATCCGCATTTCTTCCAGCGCCAGAGCGTGGCGGAGGATACCTTGAGTTTCTTCATCGCCTGTTCACGGGTGATGTACTCATCGTCGGCATCCACCGGCTTTGCCATCTGGTTTTCGCGAAGATCCTGCAGCAGTTCTTCCTTGAAGGAACGGCCTGCTTGCAGCAAGTCTGACAATTTAACCGAGATTGTCGTTCCGGGGCAGTTCTCTGCCAACGCTATTAAATCAAGAGTTTCCATTATACCTTGTTTTAATAGTTGCTCCTCCCAACGAAACAACAAACTGCGGAGGAGGGGCCCGGCGGGAAACGGTTGTTATCTTTATCTGATTCCCAGGGTTTTCCGATACAAAAATAATTTGATTAAATGGGGTGAAATGCGTGTTTTCACACAGATGACGGTGGGTGATAACACAAATAAAACCGCTTGGTTATCAAGCGGTTACAAGGGCGGATGTGTAAAGATGTGTAATTTTAGTTTTTCGCCCGGGTGCCTGCGATTTCAGCCTTTTTCTCCTGGGCGCGGGCGATGACTTTCTTACCGAGTTTGGTCTGCCTTACGTTGTCGGCCAGGGCCGGGTCAAGGCCGGCGACGGAGAGGAAGTTGCGGAGGAGGCTGGCGAAGTCCTGCTCGTTGGTCTTGAACCAACCTCTGCACTCCGTGGCGAGAGCACCGTAATAGGTGTGGACGCTCTTCTCGCCGGAGACCTCAAGAATATGGTTGAGCAGGAGGCGGGCCTTGTGGGGCTTGCAGTTCCTGTTGTCAAAGAGGGCGAGGAACTGGTCCTGGGTGAAGTTGCCGGAGCCGGACTGATGCGGACGCCGGCAGCTGGTAAACGGCTGCTCCGGGACGATGTCTGACTGACGGTTGGTCCATTGCCGGATTTCGTCCACAAAGTCCACAACGGACCAAAGGAGTTCGGCTTCGTTGCCGTGGTCCTGGGCGTCGAGGTATTCCGCGAGGTTTTGGATGGGGTCGAGTTCTATGTCCAGGAATTCGATGGCGGAATAGTAATCGCCCGAGCCGGATATGATGCGCCGCCTGCAGGATTGGAGGGTGTCCGTGTCAAGTATGACGGTAATTCCGTCCGGAGAGTCGCAGTAGCGGCCCAGGAAGTACCTGACACCGGAGAAGGCCTCTTCCGGCTGGAGACCTTCGGTGTCGAGTATCTTATCGGCAGCTTGCGAGAGCCGGTTGATGGCGTCGATTATGTTTTCTGCTTCCGCATCTATCATAATGATGCAAAGATACCGCTTTTTTACAGGAGTTTAGTCATGTCGCTGATCATCTCGTCGTCGATGTCGCGGTAGCGGGCGAAGGCGCGGGAGCCTTCGGCGTGGCCGGAGAGCTTGCCGACGAGGTTGGGGTCTTTGACCTGCTTGTAAAGGTTGCCGACGAAGGTACGGCGGGCCATGTGAGAGCTGGCCACATCGCAGATGGGCTTCATTTCTGTCTTTCGGGTGATGGTATCGAGGACCGGAACCATCCTGGTGATGCCGCAGGCACGGAAGACTTCCTTGATGGCATCGTTGTATTTCTGCTGGGAGATAAGGGGAAGGAGGGCCTTGTCGTCATTGAGCTCACCTTCGTATTTGCCGATGATGGCAAGGGCGGTGGGGTGCAGGTAGACCTTGACGGTGCGGGGGTTCTTCTTCTTGGTCTTCTCGGGGATGTATTCGATGGCGGTGCCGTAGGAATCCTCGACCAGGTTGTCCCTGGTCATCTTATAGAGGTCACCGATACGGCAACCGAGGAGGCATTGGAAGACGAAGACATCGCGCTGGCGCTCCAGGTGAGGCTTTTCCGAGAGGTCGAAGTTGTATATGGTGTCCCGCTCCTGGGTGGTAATATAAATAGGTGTGCCGTATTTGTCCATGCCCAGCTTGAAGCCGCGGAAGGGGTCGTTGTGCGTGTATCCCTGCTGCAGGGCCCAGTTGATGAAGGCGCGGATGATTTTCATGGTGTAGACAAGATAGTTCTGGCCGCGCTCTTCGGGATAGCGGTATTCAGGGACTGTGGCATATACGGCGGCGTAGCGCTTGACGGGCTTGCGCTTGCCTTCCTTGTCGACGGTGAAGAACTTGTGCTCGTCGCGGATGAAGTCGCGGATCTTCTCCAGCTCAAGGTTGTCCAGCATTTCGAAAGAGAGGGAGCGGCCGGTGTAGAGTTCGTAGCGCTTGAGGATGCGCTCCATGACTTTGTAGTGGCGGTAGCGCGGGACGGAGAGGTCGGCCCCGTCGATGAACTGCTCGTAGCGCTCGAAGAAGGTGTGTTCTTCCTCCACGGTGTAGTTCTCGGGGTATACGACACGGTCCACGATGTCCTGTGCCCAGCCTTCCTGTATGGTGTCGCGCTGGGTAGCCTGGAACTTCTCGATAAGCGTGTTGCAGATCAGATCGACCTTGGATTTTGCCAGCTGCATGGCGGCAACTTCCTTCGTGATGATGCGCGCGTCTATGACAATCTTGCGCGTTTTGGGTTTGAAGTATTTGGGGTATATGAAGACCCTGGACTTCACGCGTTGAGAGAAGTTCCCGCAGCGGAGCTGTATGAGAACCTCGGACTGCTTGGTCGTTTTGTCGACCTTGGAGGAGAGGGATAGTTTTGTGTTAGCCATAGTAACATTTCTTATTTATTGAACCAACACAAAGATACAAAATGTCCGGCAGGATGGCAAAAAAGTTGGGACAAAAATATCAGTTTTTGTCCCAATAATCGAAAACACCTGATTTTTACGGAAAACAATGGAAAACGGATTCAGACTTTGTAAGTGGTTGATATTGTTTTCATTAGGTGCGTAAGTTATTGGTTTTGTGGGGGTTATCCGGCGCTCTTGTTTTCATGTTTTCAGCCCCCGCCCGAGGCACGAAGGATGTCATTCTATGGCATCCTTTTTCTGTTAAATGCGCAATACAAGGTGGTAGAATGGCATTTCTGTCAGATTTTAAAAAGGCACAGAAAGACATAGAAAGACAGAAATGTTTCAGGATTGTTTCAGGAAAATACTGAAACATTTTGTATCTTTGCAAAAACCACATAAGTTATGTCCGCGCGCAAACGTATAACTGCTATATCCCAAAAGAACGAAGAGGGCTACTCCCGTCCCCGTCGCAAGAATCCTATAACATTCAATTTTGAGGTAAATGAGGAGAATAAGCGTGGTAACTTCCCTATATATCTGCGTATCACGGAGAACAGAAAGCATCGGCGTTACCGCACATCCATTGAACTGAGCCGCAAAATAGACTGGAACCGCCTAGCGCAAGAGATCCCCCCGGCTAATATTTCCATACTCAAGACAGGTAAAGCCAAGGCGATACGCTTCTCTACTCTGGACGCCCTCTGCTCCGTCCTCGAATGTTCTCCCGGCGATATCCTGGAGTTCCGACCCGACTGATTTTCAGTTACTTACGTTTTCTGACCTGGTGATTTTTTACCAGGTCATTTTATATAATATATTGATACTCAATTCACCGACTACGGCACCGGCCCGAAGTGCACCCAACTCCGGGCTTTGTCTGCGTTCTGCACATCGCTCCACCTTGTTGAAATTGATAAGAGTGTTGCCACCGTCTTTTTAAAACGACCATACTCTGCGCAAAAAAAATACCGACAAATGACGTAGATCAATGTTTTTTCGTTATATAATTGTACGACATCAAAATGTCGAGAAGTGAGTGAGAAAGAATTAATCAACGCGTGCCGAAATGGCGACAAAGACGCACAAAAGGAACTGTATATTCAATATGCAGAAAAGGTTTATGCACTTTGTATCAGATATTTAGGAGATAAGGAAATAGCTTTGGATTACACACATGACGCAATTATTAAAGCTTTGCTGTCTTTATCACGCTTCAAGTACTCCGGAGATGGTTCATTCTATGTTTGGTTGAGAAAGATAACCATAAACATGATTATTGACAATTATAGGCAAAGCAAGCGAATTAAGCAAGTCTCAATAAGCTCGATTCCTGAACCCGCAGATAACTATGAGGACAATTTATTACCTACGGTCCCGCCAGAGATTCTTTTGCGAATGATTTCAAGTATGACGGAAGAGCGAAGGATTGTTTTTAATATGTACTGCATTGACGGATACTCACATAAAGAGATAGCGAGGCGACTTGGAATAACTGAAAAGGGGTCCGCCTCTATTTTGGCAAAGGCCCGGGCCTTGTTAAAGAAAAAGGTTTTCGATTATGTTGACGAATAATTGCCAAACAGACAACTTCGTTAAGAAAAGCCTGGAAGAGTTCTCTACGCCCCTTCCCGAGGGTGATTGGCTGGTGTTCGAGAGAAAGCTTGATGTCGCCACGTCAAGGAGAGCTCAAAAACACTTAACCCTTATGCCTTGGGGTATCGTCCCTGCCGGAATTGCAGCAATCATCGCTATCCTAATAACGATTATCAGAGAATCGTCTGATGATAGTTTCATAACAAATCAGAACAATGAAAGTATTACCGCCCAGTCGATAAAACCTCCACAAGATGAATTATTGCAAGGGCTTGATAATAAAGACATTCCCCCCCCCCTGGGGAGCCAAATAACCCGGCCTGCTGATGACGAGCCAAAATCCTTTGAAGATAAGGGGATTATCCCGAACCTCGAAACAGCCCCGGAGCCAACAATCACAGAGGAAAGTAGCAATGATAAACAAGCAGATGTATCTCTAATCTTACTCGAAAAAACTGTTAAGAATGATGATTTTTCCCCGTTCGAAGATGCTTCTGTAGAAAAGTCAAAGAATGTGATGGCGCTTATTTGTCCTGCTGCCGGCATACTGACAAACGGTATATCCGTAGGCATAGTATCACATGAATCAACTGCGTCCAAGCCCGCCGCAACCCTGCCACCAGGCATCATGTACCCTCACATAGATTATACAAAGCATTATATGCCCTTGATATCCGGTATATCCTTCAGGTATTCTCTATCACGCAAATGGTCAATTGTCAGCGGATTGGATTATTCTTTATTTATCTCCGACATAAACACTGGCCAAACGGAATTAAAACAAAGACAGTGGACCAATTACATCGGATTCCCTATACGTATTGATTATCATTTCAGTGATTTTGGAAATATAAGCCTCTATGCTGGTTTGGGCATGAAAGCGGACTGGTGTATCAATTCAAACATCAATGGTGCCATCCAGAAATATAGCCATAGCCCAGCTATCTCTTCCTTTCTATCCTTTGTCCTTCAATATAATCTATCTCCAGTTTTCAGCCTGTACCTTGAACCATCCGCTTCAATTCTCATGACGGCCGCAAGTCCAAATGGTATTTCCACCTACCGTGATTCAAATCGTATCTATTACTCAACCTCTTTAGGTTTCCGTATAAACATCAATTAATATCACCAAACAAGACCACCTATTATGAAGTTACATCCAACTTTAAGGCGCATTGTCGCCATTGCACTTACAACAACTTCTGTATTATCATGTAACAGACAGAATGTTGAGATTATTCAGCCCACCTTCAACATTGGCAATATACAAATGAAATCTGATTTGAAGGATGAGAATGCCTTTACAGTTTCCCAACAAATGGCTGAAGATTACTTTAAACTCACTTTTGGAAACAAGTCGATTGTTAATCTCACGCCCATTAGCCAAGAAGGTTTAACCTGTGCTTATCTAATTGATTATAATAATGGTTGGTGTCTTGTTTCTGGCGACACAAGAATTCAGCCCATCCTAGGATACGACGATACTTGCTCCATCTCACTTGAAGATATATGCGAATCACCCGCATTAAGCACCTGGCTCAATAGTCTTATTGATGATATTATTGGCATTAAGATCAATAACGATATTGTTTCTAATGAGCACACACAATTCTGGGCACGCTTTAATTCAAAAAGAAAGAAGACGAATAGACCTGCTACAAAGAGTCTGGATGAACCTGTTTGGGCTCTATTTTACGACGAGACCACCCTTGATAACACAACTAATATTACAAATGTTCCACATCTTCTAATAACAAAATGGGGACAAGGAGGTTATTACTACGGCAATCCAAAATATAATGTTTGGAATTATAAATGTCCTTGGGGATTAGATGCGAGCGGAGACACCCTAGTCAAATGCCCAACAGGATGCACTGCTGTTGCCATGGCTCAGGTATTATACTATATGCATTTTCGTCCAAGTGGCAAACCAAGCGGCCTATATCATACAATTAATTGTTCCGGTTATTGTTTAGATGAACTTAATTATTCTGTCTCTTTTTCTCGTGGAGATTATGTTGCTAATTCATCACGTTGGAATGACATGGCCTTACATTATTATAATAACCATACAGATTATGTGGGCGACTTGATGATGGACGTCGGAAATAGGGTAGACATGACATATTCTGGAACGGCAAGTGGTGCATTCCCGACAAATGCTAGCTTTAATTATTATTCTCTTCAATGCAACACTGCCTCGTATAATTTCAATTATGTTAAGAATGATTTGGATGCACACAGACCAGTTGTCATTTATGCCTATGATAGCCATACCCCTTCCGTCTGGCCATTCAGTGGCAACTATTCAAATGCTCACACTTGGGTGATAGATGGATACCGAGAGCTAACTTACTACTATACAAACCATTATCATTTAGAGTACACTACGGAGATTGACGATGCGTACATAATATACGTGGATAATGAAATAGAGTCAGAATTCGATGAATATTACGATGGAATGGAAGTAGAAGAGCAGTACGAAACACACACCGATTACTTATTGATGAATTGGGGATGGGATGGGTCTTATGATGGCGGTCAATACTATTTGTCAGACGCATCTGGTTGGTCTGCTGGTGGGTACAACTTCAGATATCTCAAGACAATATTGTATAACATCCGACCTCTTAATTAACGTATTTTATAGTTTAAGATATGAACGCTTTTAATAATAAAGTGCTATTTTGTTTATCCTTTTTTTTGTTTTACATTACATTATGTGGATGTAATGGCAAATATACACAATATCCCGAAGTATGTTATACGTCAATCAAAGAAGGTAATTTTGGCGTACAGAAAGCAAATTACCTCATTGTATGGAATTCAAGCATAGAGTGGGTAAATGCCGGGGATCTTGCCTGCTGGACTTGGTGTGGGAATAATTATAACGATACTCAGGTGGTTAAAGCCAATGAGTTTGCATTGACATTATGGACAAAAGAGCACTGTTGGGATGAAATTGTGAAGGATCCGGAGTTACTTTCATGTTTTAGGCCGGGAGATCCTGAAATTGACGCCCAACTCATTGCCAATTCCGAAAGAGACCATCTGTATTCACCTATAGACTGTCCTTTGAGTTATAGGTTGGAAGGATTAAAAAAACTGAGAATAACATGTGACCAAGCCCTCTTTGGCCTTCCTCCTTCAACGGATATAACGGAAAAGTTTGTCATATTCAGCAGAACTCTTGTCATCGATTCTGATAAACAATACCTTGGTTTTGTTCCTAAGTATACTCTCCTTAGTGAATATATAGGATTAAAACCACTTGTATTCGATAGTCTGGTTATCGTCTTCAATCGTTCTGATATTCCTTTCGAGAAGATAGAGAATTGCCGGTTTACAATCAATATGGAACTTGACAATGGCAAAAATCTTATCGCCCAAAGTAAAGCGGTAACGTTCAAATAGCGTTAATGAACCTCCAATATCGACAATTTGAGAGTACTCGATGCTATGGCAGCGCCGCCAGCACCCCGTGGCTTCTCTACGGCACCGGATCGTAGCCGCTACCGCCTAAGGGATGGCACCTTAAGATTCGCTTGAGAGAAAGCCAGAAGCCTTTGAGCGGCCCGTACTTGCGGAAGGCCTCGAGGGCGTACTGGGAGCAAGTTGGGGTGAAACGGCAGCTGTTGGGCAGATAGGGTGAGATACAGTGCCTGTAGAACTGTATAAGCAATATGAAAGGTGCGTTGAGCACCTTTTTTATTATCTCCCCGGCGCTCATTTTGACAATTTCTGTAAAATCTCGGCGACTTCTCCGAAGATGACGGAGAAATCGACAATATCCGCGGAGTTATAAACGAAAAGTATGTCGTGCCCTGGCTCCGGAAGCAGTTCCTTCTGCAAACGGTAAGCCTCACGCAAACGCCGCTTGAGCAGGTTGCGCTTGACGGCGCGCTTGAAAAGGCGTTTGGGCACGGAGACCATTATCCGGTTGAGCCCGGAGCCGGTTCCCTTAAGGCAGCAGCAACGGAGATCATTATTATTTACCCAGAATTTGGCAAATAATACGTATATTTGCATATAGGACGTATCCGGACATGATATCAGAAGTCAATTGGTTTCATGTTCCAAATACCGACTTAGAAAGACACTAACTGACAGAAATGTTTCAGTATGGTTTCAGTAAGTTAATTTAACAAACGTGCAACACTCTCGTTATCAAGTGTTTATGATATTAAGTTAGTGTTCCCGCCCGAGGCACGAGTTTGACAAGAAAACGCCGGCATTTCAATGTTACGTCAGTGATTTGCCGGCGTTGGTGTTTCATAGTGCCGTCCTACCAGTCAAACTCGCGCCTATGGCGCTACTACGTTACCCCACCCCCAAACCCCCGCCCTCGGGGCGGTGGCTTAGTCGGCCTTCGGCCTCCAAAAGCGACGTGACTCTGGAGCCCATGTCCATCACGTCGCTCAACAAAAATGAGATTAAAGACTATTATAAGTGTCTTTGATAATCCATCTTCTCATGGAGAATACGATCCACCCAGATGGAACCATCTTGGTGCTTCCTATAGAAAACGATATGACGCCCGGAACTGGGCGTCATCCTCCAGGAACGCCTTTTCCTTGAAGTATACGAACGGCCGCGTGCGGTGGTAGTAGGCTTTGGGGGCCACCCTCATCTGGTCGGTAGTGGCCAGGCTGGTGGTGACGAGTTTCCAGAGCTCCGGGGTGTTTGACACCGAGATCTCGATGCCGAAGGGGACGCTCAGCTCCGCAAGCAGTGCCTCGTAACTCCAGACGGCGTCCCTGCGGGCCATGGCTGCCCGTTCGGGATTGCTGCGCTGTGCCTTGCCCCATCTGTAGCGCTGTACGTCGTACTTGAAAGCCGGCGTGCCTTTCTCCGGCGGAGCGGGAAGGCATTTAATCAGATCCGGAAGTTCGGAAGCCGGCAGATAGGTCTCCTGCGAAAAGGCTATTGCCCACCAACAGAGAAAATGATGCTGAGCCGTTTCATGCTTTTACTATAATTCTGAAGGATAAAGCTTGCCGTGAAGTTTCAAACCGTTGAGGAGCGAGTTGAAGTCGGATTTGTCAAGGTAAGCCACGCGGGAATAGCCGTCACGCTCGATGACGAACTGAAGCTGGTTGGTAAGAAGGGGCTGGTGCCTGTAAACCTGTACGGTCTCTGTCTCTTCAGTAGGGAAGAAGGGCTTGAAGCTGCCCTGGATTTCGCGCATCGTGCCCTTTGGCTCTTTGTAAAGGGTATTGAGCGCTTCCATTGCAGTTACTGCGTCTGTAATGTTGTTCCCCAGGGGAATGTAGAGCCGGTAAACGGGATCCAGTTCAATCTGTGCGACCTTGTCGCCTATACCCATATTTCCAACATGGAGAAAATAGCGGTTCACGCCGTCGACAGGGATATTGACCACGTCCACCGTCCGGTTTGTGTTCTCGTTAGTGATGGAGACAATCTCCTTGACTACAGGGAGTTGACTGTTCTGGGCAAAAAGGCTTGCAGTGCAGATGAGTGCAATAAAAAAGGATGTAATTCTTTTCATGCTATTGAGTTTACAGTTTATCTTCTTATACTTTGCGAGGCAAGGGAGATCCTGTACTTGTATGTGGTGTTGCCGTAGGACGGTCAAGAGAAATACCCGTCACGTGGACGGTGTCGGCATTACCATTATTATCTCCAGTATTATTCTCCTCCGGAGTGCGGGCGAACAGCAGTCCAAAGGCGGCGACATTAAACCAAAGCGTTTCATCATCAAGGTGGTTACTAACATACAAATGTAATGGTTTTCATGGAGAAGGCCAAAATAAATCTCGGTCACTTTCGGTCACCTTTTCCGGTAATTATTTCACCTCACGATTATTCGACTTAACTCACGGGAAATCAAATCCTTCGATTATTTAAAACAACTCACGATAGCCACAGATAATGTAACCACCGCCCGAGGCACATTAAAGACTTTGTAAATTGCTAATTTCAAGCACTTACAAAGTCTTTAATTATTCTATTCACCAAATTTGGTCGCATTTGGTAGCGATTTGCCATTCTGCGGACTACCGTATGCTCAGAAATTCTTCTTCAAGATAATCCTGATCAACGCCTTCTGTTGTTTTCACAAGGATACCCCGTTCATCAATGTGATGACACGTTGGCGTGGTAGTGTCGTTGTAGAGCCAGTTCAGTACGCCCCGGTCTTTGTCGAATTCGCTGACAACGCAGAAATCCTGTAAACCATACTCTTCAACCGCAGCAAGGAGTTCTTTCTTTTCTTCGCAATTTACGACGATCAGCGAAAGGCAGTTCGGTGCTTTTTCAGACAGGTATTGAAGATACTTTCTAAAAGCGGAGTTATCCATCCCGTGTGTCATGCACCACAAACCATCGTGGATAAGAAATACCTTTTTCCCTTTGGTCAAGTCCCAGTCGAAGCGTTTTCCGTTGACGTCATAGCAACGAAACTTGCGGAAAGGTTCTCCCTCGACCCGCTGGCGATTCTTTATGTATTTTCGTAAAGCCTTGCCGACAGCAGATCGTTGAATCTCTTTGGAAGATTGTTTCAGAAGTACGGAAAGGCTGTCTTTAGAGAATTGTTTGCGCATTCTAAAATATGGGAATGCATCTTCGAAGACCAGCGCGTACTTGTCCATCAATGCCTGTCGTTCTGCCTGATTATCATTCATTCGCTCCTGAAGAGCGGGCATACTACTCTGTCCGGTTTCACGTTCCTTGGTGGCAATAGCAAGTAAAGACTCCTTTAGTTCAGGATGTTCCTCCGCTTCCTTTTCGAGACGCATCGCTTCCCTGAAGTGTGGAGGGATTGTTTCGTTCCATTCGTTAATAATGGCAACATATACCCTGTTCAATGAATCCATCCGAGCCTTATATGCTGCATTGCTTGTGATGTTTTGCGCACCAAGGGCAGTAGACATTAAGATTATACAAAGTGACAAGAATAAATGGTCCTTCATAACACCAATAGATGATAATCTAATTAATACAAACTAGATAAAAAGGGAAAGGCACTAAATACAGTATTCCCTATGGAACCAGTAAGCGAACACAGGATCGGCGAAAAAGACTCCATCAGGCCTTTTATCTATCAACTCCTTACCTAAAAGAACGTTCTCTATCCTTGTGATATTTGATTTGCTGCCCAGGCGGTATTCCTCCAGTATGTCTGACGACTGGAAGCCAGTATGAATACCTGCGTCCAGGGCCTTTAAGTAGTTCATCTGGTATACCGTCAGATTGGCCAATTGTCGCATGAACAGCGCCGATGTCTGCCGTATCAGAAGTTCATACCCACTTTCCAGATTCTTCTCAGTTACTTCTCTTTCAGTCTCTATCATTACATTCCAGGCCAGCTGCTGCACATATGATGAATATAACTGGACCTTATCGCAGAGATACCCCGCCATTTCCTCTGAAATAACCATATCCCTTGTGGCAAAGCGCTGGATAATATATTTGACCCATTCTTCCTTGGGTATCACCTCCAGAAAAAACATATCCCCGAAATGATAGAAAGGCATGGACTTGTCTTGAAACAGTTTGCCCATCATATGCTTCTTACTCCCAAACAGGCAATAAGAGACGTTCTTTTGCAGTTGCCATACGCCCCTAGCCTTCTTTTGAAAACCGATAGAATCCGGGAATTCTCCAACTTGCTGAAACTCGTCAATGCAAACCACGATGTTCATATTTCTCTTTTGAGCTATTTTTTCAGGAAGGTCTAGTATCTCTTCCGGCTTTTCTGTCTTTGGGCCGATACCAAAAGAAACAGAAAACCCCTGAGACGGGTCCGGCGAAATGGATATCTTGGGAGAAAGACGGGACAGAAAACTTTTGGCCAGTGTCAATGCCTGCTCCGCCTTTGTGGCCAGTCCTTTCAACACCGCCGACGCAAAACGCCCATAGAACTCATATTCGTCACGACAGTCATAAATGTCCATCATAACCACTTTGATAGACGGATCCGTTATTTGTTCGACGGCTTTATATACCAAAGAGGTCTTTCCTGTTCTCCGGGGAGAAATCAGAATAGTATTCACACCTGCCTCAAAGTTCATTTTGAGATGCTTTGTCTCGGCTTTCCGATCGGTAAAGTTCTCTCCAAAGACAGCGGTTCCGTATACAAAGGGCTTGCTCATAAGTCTTTATTTTTTTGCAAATATGGCGCAATATATTTAGTCCACAAAATTGTGGACCACAAAATTGTGGACCACAAAATTGTGGACCGGGTGTCATTTCCTAATTTAGGTTGACTCCGATTGAAGTCTTTCCCTGATAGAAGTTGACTCTGGTTTAACTTATAACTGATAGATATTGACTCGTAGTCGTTATCACTGATTTTAGTTGTCTCTCCAGGTCTTATCCCGTTCAGGGGTTGACTGGAGGCCGTAGGCCGGAAGGAGACCCCTGAACGACAGGCAAAGGTAAAGTTTTTTCAGAGATTTCCAAGGCGGCCTGCTTGGCGCGGATAGCATTCTCCCTGTAGCTTACCCATAGTTTTGTGAGTTCACCCTCACAGAGGGCGGCTTCTGCCGGGGTTTTCATGTCGATGCTCATATGCGGCCTCTCGTTGTTGTAGAAGTCAACGGCCCGTGCTACGGAAGCCTCGACCTCTTCAATGGTTGTAAAGCGCATTCCTTTCAATAGTTCGTTCTTCATCGTGTTGTTGATCCTTTCCGCCTGTGCGTTATCCTTGGGGTCACCGGTCTCTGTCATGCTGATGCGTATGCCGTGTTCTTGAAGAAGCCGGACATACTCGGAACTGGCATACTGGCAGCCCCTGTCTGAGTGATGGATAAGGTTGATGTTTGTCATCCCCTCAATACGTTTTAGAGCCATTCTAAGCGCTTCGACGGGGTATGCCGTCTCAAGTGTCGGACCGATGCTCCAACCGATGATCTCCTCGGTATAGGCATCCAAGATGAGCGACAGGTAGCAGAAGATGTATGTGTATTCATCAAGCCATATCGTGATGTATGTGATGTCGCTAACCCACAACTGATTGGGGGCGGCTGGGATGAAGTCCTTGATGATATTCGGGTAAGTGGGAAGCCCGTGCGTAGAGTCCGTTGTGCGCGGCTTGCGCACTTTGAGCCGAACTTTTAGGCCGTATTCGTTAATGATGTCCACAAACTGATCACGTCCGATCGGTTCGTTGCCTTGGAAGTCACGCCTGTACATATACCAGAGTTTGACTCCACCAATGCCGGGATCCTTTATCCGGATATCCCTGATATACTGCAGCGCAAAAGCCTTTTGGGCCGCCCTGCGCAACGCCACATTCTCATCCCGTTGATAATATGCCTGCTTTGATACGCCAAACAGCTTGCAAAGTTCCAGGACCTGATAGGTCTTGGCATCCTTCGCATGCAGGGTCTCTACCGTTTGGCGCCAGCTTTTTTTCTGATGGGAACCTTGAACATGTCCTCCGCGATGTCAATCATCGTGTCGTAGGCATCGGCACGGAGTTTCTCCTTACGGAGTTCCTCCTTTACCCTTGCTAGTTCGGCTTGCAAGGCTTTCACATCATCAGGAAGTTCCTGGCGCGGCTCCGGCTCGACAATTGGCTTTGTTGTCTGCACTTTCCGTTGCTTCATGATTAGAACTTCTGGATTATCCTGTGCAAAGTTAGCAATCCAACGCATAATTGTCGTCTTGCTAAGCGGAATAATCGCAGCTATCCTTCTTGAAGACAAATGCCTGTTAACATAGAGGTCAATTACTTCGTCATAATACTGGTCTCTCCGTGTCGTTTGATAGATAAACATTCTAACTCGTGGTTTACGAGTCAACTTTTTTCAGGGAAAGACACTATGGTTCAATTTCAACGACAAGCAACGTCGAACATAATTCTGTGACAGAGTCGCAGAGTCAGTATTATTATGGCAATTATTATGTCACGACTATGTTCCATCATCTTTTCGAGGGCGGTCATTATGCAAAATTACTTTTCGGTGCGTCCAACGAAAGTATGGATAACAGGAACTATTCAGGGTACAGGCAAGACTTTGATTATCCGGAATATGAGGTTCTCAGTGCAGGCCGAGCTGATGAAACGCAGACCACAAGCGGCACCCGCAACCGCTGGAGACTGATGTCTTTCTTTGCTCGCGCCAACTACAACTACAATGAACGCTATCTTTTTGAAGCCAATGTGCGATTCGATGGCTCTTCCCGGTTCGCAGAAGGCAAGCAATGGGGCGTTTTCCCGTCAGTGTCAGCGGCCTGGCGTGTGACGGAGGAGCCGTGGATGAACGGGGTAAAAAACACTTTGACGGAGTTAAAGCTTAGAGCTTCTTACGGTCAACTTGGAAACCAAAACATTGGTAGCGACTATTATCCTACAATACAAGCGCTTACTATTTCCAGCATTTCAATGAACGATATCATTTACCCCATTCTTGCGACCAACACCCTGGCAAACGAAGATATAACTTGGGAGGTTTCAACTATGTATGATATCGGAATAGATGCCGCATTATGGAATAAACTGACCATTACTGCCGATTTCTACCATAAGATTACTGACAATATTCTCCTTATGCTTGACATACCTGGAACCATCGGTTTGGGAGCACCTTACCAGAATGCAGGTACCGTCAGGAATATAGGTTGGGAATTGGGCTTTGGTTATGGTGACACGAAAGGGGATTGGAGTTGGAATATTCACGCCAATCTTTCCGACGTATATAACAAGATTCTTGACATGAAGGGCACTACGGGAGGAAGTGGCGCCATTAGAAATCAAGAGGGCTCATCGATAAACTCCATCTATGGCTATAAGTGTCTCGGTATAGCCGCTAGTCAGGAAGATGCCGATTATGTCAATGAACATCAGATGCAGTTCGGAAGTAAGATTCAAGCAGGTGATCTGGTATATGAAGATATCGCAGGAGACTATGACGAGAACGGAAACCCCATCCCGGACGGAAAAATCGACGCCAATGACCGCACGATCATAGGCAGCGCAATTCCTCGTCTTACTTATGGACTAAATTTCAATGTAGCATGGAAAGGCCTTGCTCTCAATATCTTGTTCCAAGGTGTAGGAAAGGCGGACGCTTATATCAGCGGATATTACACTCAGCCATGTGTTCAGGGCGGTACTTTCCGTAAGGAACATCTTGATTGCTGGACGCCGACAAATACTGAGTGTACGATGCCGAGAATGACATATAACACGACGAACAATACCCAGACGTCCACTTTCTGGATGGGAGATGCTTCATACCTGCGTCTGAAGAATCTTCAGTTATCTTACTCCCTTCCTTCAAAATGGATGAAGGCCATAAAAATGAGAGATATAACCTTCTTCGCTAACGGCGAAAACCTCTTCACGTTAACGAATTATTACCAGGGCTACGATCCTGAAAATATGTACACCAACAGCGGCGATGGCGTC
>JAEEGF011284548.1_pt1 | contig 18434 bp, 16 predicted proteins | sample 9134171 | NCBI WGS metagenome assembly JAEEGF01 (sample SAMN16246542, study PRJNA631951) | gut metagenome | biome: gut microbiome; feature: rumen; material: AP-attached | host: Bos | place: Iran: Karaj | collected 2018-10
AATCTATAGTCGGTCAATTTCGGAATGACATGGGCTTTTGCCATTTTTTCAATTAAATGAGAGTCCTCTCATTTTTTTGTCGTATCTTAGCGGCCTATTTTGAATTATCTTGGAAATGGAATACCCTATTCTCAATATATCTCTTGACAAACAAAAGAAAAGAAAAATGGGGTTGCGATGGCTGCCGCTGTTGTTCCTGTTTTTCTTGTCTATAGCTCTCCCCCAACGCTCATACGCCCAAACGTTCAACCCGCTGATTTCGTTCTCGGTCAAGTCGTGTACCTTGGACAAAGCCTTGGAGAAACTCTTTGCCGAGTACGAACTGAACGTGGCCTTCAGCAAAGCCGAACTGAGCAAAATACGCATCGAGAGCTACTCCTGTTCCTATAAATCCGTCGAAGAGGTGCTGACCGACCTGCTGAAAGGCACCGACTATGGCTTCAAAAAAGTCGGCAAGCAATATGTGATCAGAAAGAACCAACAACTCGCGAACGAACCCGAAGCCACGATAACGCCACCTGTTGACCCCAGTACCGAAATCGTAAAGCCGAAACGCGACACTGTGGTCGATAAAACAGAAAAAACCATCCACATCTACGACACCTTGCAAATCATTCGTACCGTGATGCGTTACGACACCATCGTTCAGGTGAAGCGCGAGGTACGGACGGACACAGTGTATCAAGTGAAATACAGAGGTCTAGAAATTCCATGGCCTAAATTCCGCAACAATGGCTGGTTCATCACCCCTTCGATAGGCTTGGGCTCTGCCCAATTCAAACACGAAGTCAGCATGCCGGAACTTGAAAACGGCTCCATCGACGTGACCCCGTGTTTGGTGTATGGCGTCGGCCTTGACGGTGGCTACAAACAAAACCGACTTAGCGTAGGCATAAACCTAGGCTATCGCTCGGTGCGTTATCGCTTCCTGCTTGAGCAGACCGTCTATTCCGGCGATTGCTACGTCAACGACACCTTGGATACCTATTACGTGGTGCATCCCGCCGGTGACACCACCTACCAATACATCCTAGACTCGACCTATATCCCACTGACTACCACCCAATACGCTTATCGCGATATCAACCGCTTGGATTATTTGACCGTCGGGCTCTTTGCCACCTTCGACTTCGTCAAGAGGGAGCATTTCAGGGCCTTTGCTAAAGCGGGTGCTTCGGTGGATTTCCTGGTCGATTATGCTGGTTCGCTTAATTCGACAGAGTCGCCTTTCCATACTCCCATCTCCAAGGAACAAGTTGAAACTACACGACTCTCCTATTACGGCGGGTTGGGTGTCGCTTGGAAGGTGGCCAACCGCATCGAATTCGTACCCGAGGTGCATTACCGCTTGACCAACGGTTCATTGTATCGCACCGACTTCCCCTTCGATATGCGTATGCGGATGTGGGACTTCCGATTGGGTTTGACCTATTACTTCTAAACCATGAAACCGCTCCAGTACATACGGCATCTCTTGCTCCTGCTCTTCTTGGCGCAGGGCGTATGGGTCGAGGCGCAACATTACGTCCCGATCAACGGAGAGATTGACTCGTTGCTGGTATTGCCAAAATTGGGCGGCGATTCGGTGTATTGGGTGAATGAGTCGCTGACCGTGCAGAACGGCGGCACCCTGCGCGTTGAAAGTGGTGTGAAAATGTACTTCGGGCAATCGGCCTACTTGCGTGTGGATGGCGGTAACCTCTTGCTCGAAGGACAGCACAACGACTCTATTTATCTGCTCTGCTACGAGTTTTCACACGACTGGGCAGGCATTCAGCTAAAAAATATCACTGAGGAAGACACCGTGAGAATCTCGCACGTCGAGGTCGTGGGTGCCCTGACTGCCTTGAACGCTTCGACTAGTAATCATGTAATCGTCAAACATTGCTCGTTCAACAATTATTATGCGGGCAAGGGCATCGAACTCGTGGACTGCAACAACTTCTTGATCGACAGTTGCTTCTTTTTCCAATGCGTTTCAGGCATTGAGTTGAAATCCCGCACCGCCGATAGCGAAGACAACATCTTTTCACACAACATCTTCGACCAAGGTCAAATTAATATTGAGATCTCCAACGTAGAATATGGCTTCAAGTGCAACCGCAACCATATCACAGGCAACTGCTTCCAAGGTGCTGCCACGGCCATCAGTTTTGAAAATGTGGGCGGCATCTCCGACAAGGACGCGACCAACTACATTGAGAACAACTTGATTTCATCGGATTTGCCGGAAGGCGGTTCGGGGTATTCCTCTTATGGCATAAAAGCCGCCATGGATTCGGTTGTCATCCGCAACAATGTGTTCTGGAGCAATGACGAAGCCGTCCACATGATGCGGGTGTGCCACCTTGAGTTTGAGCATAACACCTTCTTTGACAATGAACTGACCATTGCCAATCTGATGACCGCGGGTTCAATGCGCTTTGTTGGCAACACCATCAGCGAGGCGAAGAAAAGGATTGTGAGCTTCCCCTCGGACAAGTCGCAGATGAATGGCAACAACTTCCTACACTATAAGAAAGACGCGATTCTCTTTGCCAACGTCACGACCGAAAACATCGACATGCGCGGCAACTACTGGGATGCTGAAACCATAACCGAGATTGAATCCATCATCCTCGACGGGCACGACACACCTGCCTTGGGTGAGATAATATATGAAAACTACCTGACTGAATGCGACACCTCGGCACCCATTGCACCGCCATTCAATGTAAAGAAACAGTTTGTGAACAACCGATGGCTGATTTCTTGGGACGAAAACAAGGAACAGGATGTTGACCATTATGTGCTGTTTTATGGTGATTTTAACTACTACAAATTCGCCAACCATATTGATAACATCACCGACAATTCCTATATCATCACACCACAACAAGTTGAAAACGTTGCTGTTATGGCTTGCGACCGCGCCTATAATCCTGATGTTTATGCCTCGGTCGGACAAAGTGCCTATGCCTTCGCCACCAATTATCCTTACGCGGGAACCGATGCCGCACTTTGTGCCTCAGAATCGAGCTATTCCATCAACGATGCCAACATTCCTTACATCTACAGCAACTTTGTGTGGCAGACCTCAGGCACGGGTATGTTCTCCGACTCGATTGCGTTGAATACCAATTATTATCCATCTGAGGCAGACTTCGAAGCAGGCGAGGTGACGCTAACCTTGCGCGTGACCAGCAACGGCGTGACCAAGACAGATGCCCTGACACTCACTCTATATAAAGCTTTGGATGTGTTTGCAGGCGAAGATAGCTATAGTGGTATCAATCGCCCGTTATTCCTCGACCAAGCCGAGGCCAGCAATTACGACTCACTCCGATGGGTCACGATGGGCGACGGGCATTTTGAGGATTCGTTGACGCTGCATACGCTCTATTATCCAAGTGAGAATGACATAGAGCAAGGCTTCGTGGAGTTGCTGCTTGAGGCTTGGTCGTTCTGTGGCCATGCTTCAGATACAGTACGCTTTGAGTTGTTCAAGGACTATGCCCTGGAAGGACACACTTGGGCAGACGGAACCTTACGGCCATATACTCAAGTCGTTGCCGTAGCCTTGAGCGATGACAACCCATTTGTCTCTGGGTTTTATCGAACGATTTCCGACGAAGGAGGCTTTTTCAAATTCGATGCCTTGTTGCCTGATACTTATATCCTGTACGCCTTCCCAGACACTTTGGATGCCGAGGCGGGAGGCTGCTACTACCTCGGTGACTTGCAATGGAACGAGTCGAACATGATCGAGGTGGACGGCGATGTCTATGATGTGGACATTGACTTGCCTCTGATGGAGTCTGGGTTCCACACGGGTGAAGGCCTCATCAGCGGCGTGTTCGACTATCCCGAATGGTCTTTCAAGGCGCGTGACTTCTACTGCCAGCCGTGGTTGGGTGAAAGCAGCGATGTGACCTATTGCTCCGATGGATTGTCGAATGTCGGCGTGATGTTGCTCAACGCCGGCAAACAACGCATTTTGGGCTTTGCCCTGACTGGCCCTGACGGCCATTTCAGCTTCCACAACTTGCCTTTCGGCACCTATCATGTAATGGCCGACTTGCCACGCTATGGTCGAGGCATATGCGAGGAAATCACTCTCTCCCCTGAACAACCTTTGGTGGAGGGTTTGCATCTCTTTATCAACCAAGAAGGTAGAGTGAGCATGAGATACCAAAGCGACCTCCCGCTCCCGACAGAATTGAAGGTATATCCCAACCCTGCCGAAGAAACGGTTGTGGTAAGTGGCTTGAGCAGCAATACGACCTATAGCATCACTGTGTTGAACAGTTTGAGCATGACGGTACTGCCTGAAACCCAAATGAGTTCTGATTTGTTGGGTGAACTTCCTATTTCAGTGAACAGGCTGTCAAGCGGCATTTACTTTATCCAGGTGATAAGCAATAAGGGAACGATGATGGCCAAATTTGTTAAACGATAAGAAAGGGCAGCGAGATGAAGAGACGGGCAATGGTTTTATTGGTTTTAGCCTTTTTCGCTTTAGGTCAACAGGCTTGGGCTCAGACTTCCGTCAAAAGCCATGTCTACGGACAAGATGCCTCGCTGCGCGATTTGGCTCTCCCTGTGTGGTATGTGTCAGCACGTCAGTTTACCGACGATCTAGTGCGTATCAGTTGGTCGATGCACGACCCTTTGTTGGTTGAGGACTTCGAGACGGGCGACTTTAGCCGATTCCCTTGGAACAACAACCTAAGTGACCATCCTTGGACCATCGATACCCTACAAGCCTACGAAGGCAATTTCTGCATGAAGTCGACCTGCGAGGGTGTTGGAAACGGCATTTCCCAAATCGAGGTTTCCGTTTATGTACCTTTGGAAGGACAAATGAGTTTCTATAGCAAGATTTCATCGGAAAGCCCTTGGGATATGGGCCGATTCTATCTTGATGGTGTAAAGAAAATGGAATGTGCAGGCGAAGAGGATTGGACCGAGCATCAGTTTGATATCACCGTTGGCGAGCATGTGTTCCGCTGGGATTATGTCAAAGACGCCTCCACCGATGTGGGCGACGACTGTTTCTATGTGGACTGCATCCGCTTCTACCAGGAGGACAGCACGAAAACGACGCGTTCCTTCCAATACTACGAACTGCTTCGCAGCCGTTTCGAGGAAACACCCGTGATGATGGCTTCCCATCTGACCGACACAGTATTTATGGACATGCACTGGAGCAGCCTGCCATGGGGACAATATCGCTGGGGCGTGAGCTGCCATTACGATGACGGCGGCGTTTCCGACACCATTTGGTCGGCCTATTTAGACAAGGACATGACCACCAGCTTCATCCTTGACGTCACCACCAATGTTGGCTTGTCATCGGGTGGAGCCACCGTGACGCTTTCATCACACGAAGGACAAGGTCATGACTATCAGGCGAATTTGGATGCCAATGGACATCTGTTGTTACCATCAGTCTACCGCGATGAGTATGACTTGAGGGTACATCTCGATGGCTTTATGGACTATGTCTCGGATTCAGCCCTCTCTATTTTCGAGCCGACCCAAATCGAAGTGGAGTTGATGGAGGCGACCCATGGCATCGACAGTCTGTATGTCTCTTCTACGGGTTGGGCGACATGGTCTTTGGAAACGATTCAAAACCGTGATTTACAGTATTATGAAATCATGTTGGATAGTGTTCTTGTGGCCACCACAACAACAACGTTTTTCCAATTTGATGTGAATGAGCTTTCGGAAGGCGATACTTGCTTGATTCAGGTACGTCCCATTTATCTGTCCGACACCTGCGATTGGCAAATGTGTTGGTGGGTATATCGTTTGTGTAGCGATTTCGAAGGCAGCACCGAGGGGTTGAATTGGTCGCAACAGGGTGAGGCCATCCAGCTTTCTTGGACGTATCCCGAAAGCAGTTTTGTGGGAGCAGTTTTATTTCGCGATGGCGAGTTTTTGAGCTTTACAGAAGGAAATACGTTTTTGGACGAAACCGTGGAACTCCATGGCGAGGTGGAGTATAGCCTGCGCTTGGTATATGATGGCGCACTTGATGGAACGTATTATTCCATGTCATGCGAGCAAAACACCGTTGCAAGCTTTCCAAATTATTGCGACCCGCCAGTGAAATTGGAAGGCACGGCCTATTACGAGGACGAAAACGACCATGGTGCCTTGATTTCGTGGGGCGAACGTCCCGAGCCTATCAACCAATGGCTCTATTATGACGATGACGTGTTCAAGCGTTCGTTGGGCGGCAACGATGAGCCACGCATTTTCTGGGCTATCCGTTTCGAGGCTGAGGACTTGGCCGACTATGTCGGGACTTATTTGAGGGAAGTGTCGCTTTACGATGTAAGTGCAGGCACCTATCAGCTTTGGGTGTATGTCGGTGGCGACACGGCGCCGCGCACCTTGGTCCGTTCCCAAAACATGTCCTTGACCAACACCCAAGCTTGGCATCAGGAAACCATCAGTCCATCCTTTGAAATCCCTGAAAACGAACCACTTTGGATTGTCATCGGGCAGCAAGGTTTGTCGCGACCGGCAGCCGCCTGTCAGGACATGGGCGATGCCAATGGGCGATGGGTGTCGTTGGACGGCGAGACCTGGACTGACATGCATACCTTCAACATGTACTACACATGGATGCTGCGCGCCTTTGTCACCAACCAAGCGGGACGCGACATGGCACTCGACAAGGAAGGCTACATCTTGCAGCAATACAACCTGTATCGCTCGTTCGACAACACAGACTATGAACAAGTGGCCTCAATACCTGCCATTGAAAGCCAGCTCTATTATGAGTACCGCGACAACTTGTCCAATGATGACCACGAGGATGTCTATTACCGTTTGACGGCCTTCTATTTGGCTGATGACGGCGAGACCTGCGAGTCGGACTATGCCGCCACCTTGAACGATCCCGAACAGAATTACATCTCCATTGACCTTACCTCGACCGAAGAGAATCTTGAATCCTCACTCAAGCTCTATCCCAATCCCACCAACGGGCTTATTTCCATCGAATTAGAGGGATTACAAAAAGTGATGGTTTACAATGCCTTGGGACAGGCTTTGCTCAACAAAGAGGCCAACAGCGATATGTTACGACTCAATTTGTCTGGCTTCGGAAATGGCTTGTACTGGATTAAGGTAATGGCGCAAGACGAGATGGCGGTTAAACCTATAGTCATTTCAAGATAAGCCTTGAGAAAAATGAAACGTTTTATAAGTATTATACCGGTACTATTCGTCTTTTTTGTTTCTTGCAATTGGCAGAGAAATACAGATACTTTAGTATGTGAACAAGGAACAGAAGGATATGATGAAATTATGCTTCTTAATGGCGACACGATGTTTGCCATGCCTTATCCTGATGGGGCAGGATACAGGCCGTTAAGGAGAGGTAAGTTTTACAATTTTCGTGCAGGAACAGATAACAAAAAGGCTTTTTTTGTTACAGAAGGAGGTTTTGTTATTGCTGGTCATATAGACAATTATGTAAAAACAGATTCCTTCTTATTGGCTGATCGCAAGCCATTAGATAGTATTTTCGGTTCGCTTCAAACACTTCCGTGCCCGTTTGACAGCAGTTCGACATACTTAGGAAGACCATTCGTTAACTATACCAATCGTAAAGATCGGGAACAACAGCTAAGGGAAAGCCCTATCCATGACTTTTGGATAATTGACCAGAAAACTTCCGATGTTTACGGGCCGATGTCATTTGAGCAATACTTGAAAAAGAAAAAAGAGCTTAATGTTCCTAATGAACTTAAATTGAAAAGCGAGTTAAACCAATAAAAAGCCTCACCTTTGCCTTTTGTTCGGTCGGATTTCCGAATCCGACCGTCCTTGAATATCAGCATTTGCAATGCGAAAATACACCAAACCGATAAAAATCCTTACCTTTGCCGCTCCAAACGGTAAGCGATGATTTCAATCCAAAACCTGAGCATGCACTTCACCGGTGAGGACCTTTTCACCGACATTTCCTTCTTGATTCGCGAGAAGGACCGTATTGGTTTGGTGGGTAAAAACGGTGCGGGCAAAACCACGCTGCTGAAGCTCATCTGTGGATTGGAACAGCCTTCCAAGGGCGATGTCATCATCCCTCAAGGCGTTACCATCGGCTATCTTCCTCAAGAGAAGAACGTGAACAGCCCGAAAACCGTTTTGGACGAGGCACTCTCTGCCTTCGACGAATACCATCAGCTGGAACGCGATGTGGAACATCTGCAACAGGAGTTGGCCGAGCGCACCGACTATGAAAGCCCACAATACGAAAAGCTTATCGTCAAGCTAAACAACTTGAACGACCGCTTGGCCTTGCTCGGTGGCAACAGCATCGAAGGTGAGGCGGAAAGGATTTTGGTCGGTTTAGGCTTCGGCCACGAGGATATGCAGCGCCCTATGCGTGAGTTCAGCAACGGTTGGCAGATGCGCGTGGAACTGGCCAAAATCCTGTTGAAAAAGCCCAACCTGCTCCTTCTCGACGAGCCTACCAACCACTTGGACATCGAGTCCATCCAATGGCTCGAAGGCTTCCTGAAAGCCTATTACGGTGCCATCTTGATGGTCTCGCACGACCGCGCTTTCTTGGACAACATCACCATCCGCACGGTGGAAATCAGCAATGGCAAGATCTATGACTACAAGGTGCCGTATTCCGATTATGTCGGTCTGCGCGAGGAGCGCGTCGATATGCAACGCTCGGCCTACGAGAACCAGCAGCGCGAAATCAAAAACATCGAAGCATTCATCGAACGGTTTCGCTACAAAGCGACCAAGGCCAAACAGGTGCAAAGCCGCGTTAAGTTGCTTGAGAAGATGGATGAAATCGTCATCGACGACATCGACAGCACGGCCATCCACTTCAAGTTTCCGCCTGCGCCGCATTCCGGTAAGGTTACTTTGGAACTGAACCATGTCGGTAAGTCATACGGCGACCAAGTCATCCTCAAAGACATCAACCTGCTGATTCCGAGAGGCGAGAAGATCGCCTTTGTGGGACGCAACGGCGAGGGTAAGTCCACACTGTCAAAGATCATCTGCGGTGTGCTCGACCATGAAGGCGAGGTGAAATTGGGTCACGAGGTAAAGATTGGCTATTATGCCCAGAACCAGCAGGACATGCTCGACATGAACAAGACCGTCTTCGAGACCTTGGATGATGTGGCCGTTGGCGATATGCGCCTGAAAGTGAAAGCCTTGCTCGGTTCCTTCCTCTTCCGTGGCGACGACATCGACAAGAAGGTGAAAGTGCTCTCGGGTGGCGAGAAAGCCCGCCTTTCCTTGGCCAAGATGCTGCTTTTCCCGACCAACCTATTGGTCCTCGACGAGCCTACCAACCACTTGGACATGCTTTCCAAGGACATCTTGAAAAACGCCTTAATCCAATACGACGGCACCTTAATCATCGTCTCCCACGACCGTGACTTCCTGCAAGGCTTGACTAACAAGGTCTACGAGTTCCGCAAGCCCAACATCAAGGAATACATCGGCGACATTTACGACTTCTTGGAGCAGAAGAATCTCAGCCACTTGAAGGAGTTGGAGATTGCTGCCAAACAAACCAAAGTCCAAGAAGTCATACCACAGTCACAGAATAAGATTAACTACGAGCGCAAGAAGCAGATTGATGCCAAGTTGCGAAAAGTCGACAAGGAAATCCAACGCTTGGAGGAAGCCATTGGCAAACTCGAAGCCGAACTGGCCGAACAGGATGCCATCATGGCCAACCCAGACCAACATCCAGACATCAAGATTGACAACGACTGGTATTGGGCCTATGGACAAAAGAAAGAGCAACTCCAAGCCCTAATGGACGATTGGGGCGAGAGGCAGATAGAACGCGAGGAAGTAATGGCCGAATACAATTGAGTGCAAACATGACATTTCTTTATTTGATAAAAATTGATAATCTGCAAACTGCTTTGAAAATCAACGCTTTAAAAATGTAATAATCTTATTTTCAATTATTTATGAAAAACTGTGGATTTTTTTCCTACCTTTGCGTTCGATTTTGAAAACGAACAACCAACAACAGTATAAATTTTTCAACGGATTATGTATCAAATTTTTAAAGACCAACTCGACAAGTCAAAACTCATCATTTCAGGCGTAAAAAGAAACCAACGTCTCGGTCGTGACGCCGGCGTGGAAGACAGCGTGATGCAGAAGATGGAGGAAGACTGCAAGCGTTTGGAAGCCATTTCTGCCGAAATCGACAAACTTCAAGAAGAGCTTCGCAAGAAGAGCGATGAAGCCCATGTCGCCCTCAACACCTTGAAGAACAGGACACAAATCGTAAAAAAATCCATCAAATCGAAGTATGACCAAACTTGGTGGACCAAGTTCGGCATCCCTGACAGGAGATAAGACAATTATTCAAGAATTCTATGAGCCGCTTTTAACGAAGCGGCTTTTTTTGTGCGGATGATGACCTTCTCCTCCCTTTTCAAAGTGGTGGCAAAGAGATAGGTCTCGTCGCCGTCATCAATCTTCAAAGACTTGCGCAACTCCACCACAGAAAGTGGGAAATTGCGCACGGCGATGCTGGCTTTGGACACATCCAACAACAGCTTTTGCTTCACCTTTTTATTATAGGGTGCCCAAGCTTCCACCTCGAAGATACGGCCAGGAAAATCGAGAATCAGTTTTTTGGATGTGTATAGGTTGCTGTTTTTGTGCAGCTTAAATACATCAAAAAGCTCGGTCAACAGTTTAAAACAGCCTGCTTTCATCACGGCAGGATTGGGTTCGTAGAGGTAATTCCAAACACCTTCTGCAAGTCGGCTTTGACAATCGTGTTCTTCCTCCTGTGTGAAACGCAATTCAGGCTGAGTAGTCAGCAAATTGACGCAAACAAATAGCGGTTCTCCTTCATAGCCGCGTTCCAAAATGACATCTAACTCCTTGCATTCATTGGCGACAGCCACCACATGGACTTCCTTCACATAATGCAATTCCTCCAACGCCTTGCTGATATCGAGCATCGGTGACAGCTTCACCATCACCCTTTCAGCCTTTTGAAGCAACTGTTCCTGCAATGCGGCAACATCGGGGATACAGTCACTAATGGAAACCGTTTTACGCCCATAGGCATCACGACGGGCTGGGTCAAGGAAGATACAATCCTTGGGTTCGCAATGCTTTAGATAATCCTCTGCAGTTTCATTCCACACCTTGATGTCGGCATTCAGAACATAGAAATTGTGCTGTGCCAACTCACATAGCTCGGTTTGCTGTTCCACGTAGTCGGCTTGCTGGAAGTGTTGCGCAATGAAATAGGTGTCGATGCCCAAGCCGCCCGTCAGGTCGGCAAAGGAATGGCCTTGCAACAGACCTGCCTTGTATTGGGCGCTAGCCTCGGATGAGCACTGCTCAATGGAGAGGTGAATAGGAAAGAGCAGTTCCTCGTTCTCGCTCCACGATGGCACCTTCTTGCGCAGCAGCTGCCGCGCCTCGATTTGTCGCAGAGCCAAAGAAACGTCAGTGCCGACGGGCGCCTTTTTCAAGGCGAGCGTCGGCACATCAGCGTTCAGGTTTTCCCTGATGAATTGTCTAGTTATTTCGTTCAAGTTCAAATCTTCTTCAGATTCATCACCTCGAGGTCGGTGAGGAAACGCCACTCGCCACGAGGCAGTCTGTATTTGTCGAGACCGGCGAACATCACGCGGTCGAGCTTGGTCACTTCGTAGCCGAGGTGTTCGAAAATACGGCGTACGATACGGTTGCGGCCCGAATGAAGTTCAATGCCGATGCTCTTCTTGCTGTCGTCGTCCTGATCGTAAGCGATGTTGTCGGCAGCAATGGGACCATCGTCCAACTCAATGCCTTCAGAGATACGCAACATGTCGTTCTTGGTCAAGGGCTTGTTCAAGATGACATGATAGAGCTTCGGAATCTCGCTGCTCGGATGGGTCAGCTTTTTGGCCAAGTCACCGTCGTTGGTGAACAGCAACAGACCCGTAGTCTGCTTGTCGAGACGACCCACGGGATATACGCGCTCTGGGCAGGCGTTTTGCACGAGTTCCATGACAGTGTCACGCTCATATGGGTCATCGGATGTGGTGATATAACCTTTGGGCTTGTTGAGCAAGATGTAACGGAGTTTCTCACGGTTGAGGGTCTGGCCGCCATAAACCACCTTGTCTTCGGTCTTCACCTTATAGCCCATCGTGGTAATGACTTCGCCATTCACCTCCACGCAACCAGCCTTAATGAGGTCGTCGGCTTCGCGGCGCGAGCAGATGCCACAGTCGGCCAAGTATTTGTTCAAGCGGATCTCGCCAGTGGCTTTCGGACGGTCGTACAGCGGGTCTTTCTCACGGACATAACCCTTACGGCCACGGCGCGGCTCTTCTTCATCCTCAAAACCGCGACGTGGGCGGTCGTCAAAACGGCGATTGCCACCACGCGGTCTGTCATCATCGAATCTGCGACGAGGGCGCTCCTCATCTTCGAAACGACGCCTTGGACGGTCATCATCAAATCTACGGCGCGGTCTATCATCATCATGGAAACGGCGCTCACGCGGTTTGTCATCATCGAAGCGACGGCGAGGACGCTCATCATCGTCGAATCTGCGGCGAGGACGGTCGTCAAAACGGCGTTCGCCACGAGGTTTGTCATCATCAAAACGGCGGCGGGGTCTGTCTTCATCGTCAAATCTGCGACGCGGACGGTCGTCGTCGTGGAAACGGCGTTCACGCGGTTTGTCGTCATCAAAACGACGGCGTGGACGCTCATCATTGTCGAAACGGCGGCGAGGACGGTCATCACGACGGCCTTCACCGTGTTCGTCATCAAAGCGGCGGCGGGGACGGTCACCAAACTTACGGTCGCCGAACCTGCGGTCGCCACGATTGTCATCAAATCGGCGCTCACCTCTCGGCTTGTCGCCAAAACTTCTCTCTTCGCGTCCTTCCTCGTCACCGTCGCGGTGATAGAACTTGAAGGATCTTCTCTGCTGGAATTCTTCATCAGCAGGCTTTCTGGTGCGCGGACGCTTGCCAGATCTTTCGTTTTCAGTCATTTATAAATATGTATTAGTGATAAAAAATCCATTCCGTCGCGGAATGGGCGGCAAAAGTACAAAGAAATTCGGAAACTATAGCAATTTAGAAAATAATTGTTACTTTTGCAGCAGAAACCATTCGGAAAAATGACCACAATAACTTTGAGATACGATGAAAACAATCAGATGGTGCTTGATGCCCTTGGAAATCTGATTAGTTCGGGGTTGGCGACCGTTGACGAGACTATACCCGAAGGCAGCATGACCGTTTCGCAATTTGGCGCTTTGTTAAAAAACGGCATCAGGAAGCATTATGAAGATCAGAGAAGTAATCATTCTGCCGCAAGTCAGGGATGACCTTTCAGAAATCATCGAATTCATCACCTACAACACTTCGGAGGAAAACGCTCTACGATATGCCGATGAACTCATTGATGAAATCCATCGATTGTCCTATTTGGCCGATGCTATGGCCTACATTCCTTCCAAAACTTTATCCTTATATCATCCTCTTGCACAAAGGTTGTTGAGCAACAACAGGAAATGGTGTTTCATATTCCATAAGACTGACAGGTACGTCTTTGTGCATAAAATAATTCCTTCAAAAATGGTTATTTGGTAGAGATTTCGTTTCTTTGCTCCCGCCATTCCGAAAAGCACTTAAAGAAATCATAATCCAGAATATCGCAGATTTTGAGCAGCAAATCGGTGTAAATCCATTTGCGGTTGAGAATCTTGTAAGCGTTTTGCCGCGAGTAACCGAGTTGCTTGGCCAACCAGGTGATGGTGCGCCCCTGCTCGACTAGTGCTGCCTTGATGAGTTTTCCTATGTGCGGTTCTTCGTTCATCGGTTTGCCTTTGCGAGGAGCTTTGCTCGGTAAGCAAACAAAAAGGCGGAACCGCCAATATTGCTTACCAATTGCTGAGGTATCGCCAAACACCCGTCACACTAATAAGCAAAACGATTCACGCCTATGCGTGAACTTCGCTTTCTTATCCTTGTGCGACTTACTTTTGGCGATTTTCAGCAATAAGAATAAGAGCTAAAGCTCGATTATTATATGTCTATTCTTCCTATGTATTTCTTTTATTGGGCACAAAAATAAATAAAAAGGTCGACCTATGGACGACCTTTTTCATATAATAGCATCATTTTATTCAGTGTAATGCAAATTGACATTAATTACATTTATTTCCAGAAACGCTTACTACTTCATATTTTTTCCACTCTTTACCATTTTTTTCTAGATTAATGTAAACATCAATAGCGGCTTCTTGATCAGGACAACTTTTTCCGCGACCTTCAAATGTTTCAGTAGCATTATTTGCATAAGTTACTTTTACTTTAACTGTTACATTTGCGCAAGTACTTTCGCTGTCATTTGAAAGATTGACAACTACTTTGCTACCATCCAAGTGTTCGCCTGTACACATGATAGTAGAGCCATCATTAGCACCACTAATTTTACATGATTGCGCGTTTGCAGCAAAACTGATACCCATCAGGGCAATTAATAATAACAATACTTTTTTCATTTTTCATTTTGCCAAGTTATATCCCATTAGGCGCATCGGTTTTAAGGTTATTAATTTGCCTCGCAAAGGTAAAAACTAGCCTCATATGACGCTCTTTTTCAGCGTCATCCATTTGGCGCGAAAGATTGTCCTTTTTGGTTGTCGGAAATGTAAACGGATAAGTGACAATAAAACGATTCACAACTTTGTGGACCACAAAATTGTAGACCACAAGTTTGTGAACTAAATATTGTCAAGACAAACCCTCGGAAAATCTTTCTTCAACTCGCTGATTTTCTTTTCCTTCAGCTGTTCAAACTTCTTATAAGACTCGCTTTCAGGAAAATGCGGTCTATGCTGAAGCATCTGCTTCAACTCAGCGGCAGCTTTCATGGCGGGCTTTTCCTTCGGGTCGATGGCAAAATCGACAAAACGTTCCCAAATGTAACGTACAGCTTGCTCTGTGGGATGGACCATGTCCTCCTTATAGAAACGGTAGTCACGCAGTTCATCCAAGAGGATTTCGTAGGCGGGGAAATAATGCGCATTATCGAAATGCTTGCAAACTTGGTCAACCGCCAAAAGCAATGCCGCCTTGCTCAGTTGGCTCTCATGCAGGCCGTCCTTCAAGTGGCGCAAGGGCGAGACAGTGAAAATGAATTGTTTGTTGGGATGGGCTTGCAGCATCTTGGCAAGGCAATCCTCCGACTGTTCCACAGAGAGAAACTCCCTGTCAAATTGTCGGGAAGGCAGCTTATGGCAATTGGAGACCACCAGACGGGTTTCCTTATGCCTAAACACCCACGAAGTGCCGAGGCTGATAACAACCCATTTGGCCTGCAAAAACCGCTCATGCGCCTCCTTTAAGACATTATTGACCGTTTCCAAAAGCATCTGTTCGTCGGACTGCCAAAACGCCGTATTGTGGCTAAAAGTGCAGTACTGCCCCTCGCCTACCGAAATCACATCTTCATGAGTGAATGGACTGCCACTACCTAGGCGTTCAACCGACTGGGCAATGCTGGCTGGGTTGTAAAGCACGCCAAAAGGATTCACCAAAGCATCGAAACCCAAGCCACGGCAAAGTGCGCCCACCTCATCAGCAAAGCAGGAACCTAGGAAGAGCAGACCGTCGCCGTAGGAGATGGTCTGCTCTAAAGGATTAATTTTTATTTCGGTATGGAATAACATCGGTCTCGTTTAGCCCCTCACCCCAACCCCTCTCCCTCAGGAAAGGGGTGTGGGCTACCGCACGCTTTTTATTATGTTTTCTATCAGTTCTGTAAGATGCTGTTTATCGCAATCTTCGTTTTTTAGCCTGAATGTTCTGATACCTTTCGATTCAAACACTGAAGTTCGGTACGCATCATATTCTTTCACCTCTTCCTTATCGTGAACCGATCCATCAATCTCCAATACCACATTCAGTTCGGCACAATAGAAATCAGCAATAAAACCATCTATTACCTGTTGTCTCCGCCATTTCAGATTCTTTATCTGCCTATTGCGTAACATCTGCCATACATCATCTTCACTTTCAGTCGGATTCTTACGAAATTGTCTCGCAAGCTCAAGTTTTTTAGGGTTTATCTTCTGGTTACGTATCACCCCTTGAGGCCTAGTAGGCTTTTCCCCCTCTCCACCATGGAGAGGGGGCATGGGGGTGAGGCCAATCAGTTCTCCCATCTCGTTATGTTATTTATTCTCCGCCAAGAACCTTTCCACCTCGATACCTGCCATGGCACCCGTACCGGCAGCCACGATGGCTTGACGGTAGATGCGATCCTGGCAGTCGCCGCAAGCGAAGATGCCTTCCACATTGGTGGCCGTCGATTTCGGCTTGGTGATGATGTAGCCTTCCTCATCCATGTCGAGGACGCCCTTGAAGGGTTCGGTATTAGGTGTGTGACCGATGGCCTCAAAAAAACCATCCACATAAATGGTACGCTCTTCTTTGGTGTCACTGTGATACAAAACAGCGCCTTTCAGTTTCTTCATGAAGCCTTGCTGTTCACCAAAAAGTTCCTTGGTCTGGTGCTTCCACAACACTTCGATGTTGGGCGTGTTGAGCACACGATGCTGCATAGCCTTGGAAGCGCGCAACATATCGCGACGGACAATGAGATAAACTTTGTTGCAAAGCTTAGCCAGATAAGTAGCATCCTCGCATGCAGTGTCGCCACCGCCTACAACTGCAACATCCTTTCCTTTATAGAAGAAGCCATCACAAGTAGCACAAGCCGACACTCCACCGCCTTTGAACTCTTCTTCGGTAGGCAGACCCAGATAACGGGCTGCCGCACCCGTAGAGACAATGATGGAATCGGCCAAAAGCTCGCCATCGTATTCAGTGGTCACTTTGAAAGGACGCTGGCTGACATCAATGCCAGTGACTTCGCCTTCGCGAATCTCAGCGCCAAAGCGCAAGGCCTGTTGACGGATGTCTTCCATCATATCGGGACCATTAATGCCCTTGGGATAGCCAGGAAAATTCTCGATTTCGGTGGTTTGGGTGAGCTGTCCACCAGGTTGCATGCCTTCGTAGATGACGGTTTTTACATCAGCGCGACAGGTGTAGATGGCGGCTGTGTAGCCCGCAGGACCTGAACCAATTATCAGACATTCAATATGTTCCATTTTCTAAAGTTTAGAGTTTAGTGTTTAGAGTTTAGTGTTATTTTGTGCAAAGGTAACTTTTTTTTCGGAAAGTGAACCATAGTTCAAAAAACATTCGTATCTTTGCAGCCGCAAAAGCAATCGGGGTGTGGTGCAGTTGGCTAGCATTCTTGCATGGGGTGCAAGCGGTCGCCCGTTCGAGTCGGGCCACTCCGACAAAAAGCAGCAGAATTCTCTGCTGCTTTTTTTGTGCCGTCATTGCGAGGCACGAAGTAATCCAGAAGATATGCTTTTACTCTAGATTGCTTTGTCGTTTTCCGTTTTCACGGAATGAGGCCTCACAATGACGCGAAGCGACATCAACAAAAAAAAGGACGCCCGAAGACGTCCTTTTTCATTGTCATTAGCAAACCATCAATATTCCCATAAGCTTTGCTCGAAGTCGAACATTTCGTTCTTGATACGCTCTGATTCATAGAGGGCGTCAATATTGAAAGCATAGGAGTTGATGTAACGGTCATAAACGTTCTCTTCCTTGATGATATAGCTGTCGAAGATACGCTTTTGCAAGACTTCATCATAAGTGCGGCGCTGGGCCGAGTTGTTGCGGTTGAAGGCAAAAGCCTTGGCCAGCACGTCACGCGATTCCTCGTAAGGAATCCAGCACACCTGTGAGAGACCGCCATCATCGTCGACAACAATGGGACCCAAGGCAATGATGCGGACAAGGAACTGCGACAATTTCTTGTCGAAATACCAATCTTCCTTGATTCTCAAGCGCGTCACGTTGATCATACGGTCCTTGAAGACGATCTCATTCGGCACTTCTTCACCGTCCTTCCAAATGACCGGCGGATCGCCAATCTTGACGTTTTCCTTCTCAAAGTCATCACGGGTCAAGGGTGTCACCATATCATCGATGTTGTTCTCAACACGATAAGGCGTGATGTCACCGCTGTTGATACCGTCGTAAATGACCGTGATGAGGTTTCTCCAGTCTTCAGTCGGATTGATCGGATAGTAGAACACTTGATTGATTTTCTGACGGAAGTCGACTTCCCTAATCACCGTCTTCTTCCACATGACGTTAGACTCGTCAATGACTGGAAGCGGCGAAGGGGCCTTTTCGTTCATGATTTGCTGTTGGCCTGAGAGGATGCTGTTCTTCGGCGGCTTGATGTCGGTTGTCTGGGCATTCAAGCACAGACTGCCGAAGAGCGCCACAAGGGTCAACATGGAAACAAGTGTCTTTTTCATCTTATAAAGGTTTAAATAGTTCATTACTTGATTTCAACACCGATAGGCGTTT
>JAEEGF011728793.1_pt1 | contig 18433 bp, 10 predicted proteins | sample 9134171 | NCBI WGS metagenome assembly JAEEGF01 (sample SAMN16246542, study PRJNA631951) | gut metagenome | biome: gut microbiome; feature: rumen; material: AP-attached | host: Bos | place: Iran: Karaj | collected 2018-10
GTGAATACACAGTTGAAGGAGGTAAATTATTTTGGATTGCCCATTTTTTAATACTCAGTCCGCTACTCTGGATAGCTTTGTATTGATTGAGCCATAACTGATATTTTTCTTGATTGTTCATGTGAAAGCTCCATAAAAAACTTATGGCGCTATACTAATGGAGATTACTATCAATGGGAATAACACGGATTGCTGGTACGCTTACTATTGAGCCATTAAAACTCTGAGAAGGAGACATTATGGGATCCCTGATGATGACTACCTTTTCTTGAAAATTATAGACAAATCAAGAAGGCGATCCCATTGAAATATTTATTGAGCCGGAATTAATGACCTTTTTGCAGGTTTAAAATTATATAAAAAGGGAGCCGAAACTCCCTTTAGTGTAACTTTTATGAAAAGTTAAGATTTAAAGAATACCTAAATCGCAAGGATAAGGTTTTTCACTAAAAATCAAGTGGGAAACTTGAGTTTAAATGTTGGAATTGTATAAATCTGATAAAATATTTTTTATTACACATAGTGCTGTTTGTTTAGTTAATGTTAAATGACCAAAATTTAATTCATTTTTATCTAATTCTCTATAGATGTTGATGTTTATATCAAGTTTTTTTAAAGTTTGTTTTGTTTCTTGATTAAAATGTTCGAAGAATGAACTAATATGATAGATATCACCGACATTAAAAAATACTTTTATTTTATAATTAATATCCCTAGCAGACATAAAAGTAAAAATATCAAGAAATTCCTCTTTTGGCAATTTTGGTAGAGTTTTTATAAAATCATTTGACACTCGATATGACAATAAATTGCTTTGAGGGCATTCTGCAATACAATAATGTGCATTTAGATAATAAGCTCCCAGTATAGCACCATACCCGCCCATGGAACTACCACAAGTTAAAATTTTCCCATGACTAGTGCCTAGAATTTTAGTTAATTCACTACATAATAGTGGCAGAACTGATTCACCAGTACTGTCCAAAAACCAAGAATTACAAGGATTGTGCCATGGGTGTGTACAAAATGGATTCGCAACGCATATTGTACAATACTGTTTAAATTCATCCATCCATGACCACCTTGTATATTCAGGAAAATAATTCTTCTCATTGAATGCAGAAGGAAAGAAGATAATAACTCCTTTTTTTCGATTTTCTAAGTTTTTTATAACAAATCTTATCGTACAAGTATCGCTAATTCTTTTTATAAATGTAGATTTGAAATCATAAAAATCAAATGAAATAAACTCTAACCAACTATCATCTGCTTTTGTTATTTTGAATGTAAAGTAGCAAAATGAATCACTATCGTTGAGTTTAAACACGTAGTTAGTAGAAGCAGGGATTATTCGTGAGGAGGTTTCAATATATTGCTCGTTGCAAATATGACAAATTAGAGAAATATTTTTTGATGATTTTACATTAATAATCACCATACCCTTATGACAAATTTTCCTTAAATCAAAGAAAAAAATATGTTCTAATTGATCAAGATGGATATGATCTTGATTGTTAAAGTTTAGAGTTAAATGATACTGATTATTTGTTTTTAAAACTGAAATTAGCGAATGATTGTCATTGTTTTGTTTGAATTGGTTTAATACTTTTTCCAGAATTTCTGAACTCATAAGCATTCCTATTAAAAAATAGTATTTCAATAATCATTTATTTGTCTAAAAATCAAAATATAGTGATTATTGATATAAATATATTTAAGCTAAGCAGTGATTCTACTTTATATTTATGATCATCTTATAGAGAATTTAACAAGTAATTTTAATTAAATTTCACTCTTAGGTTTAATTTTTATTTCGTGTACTCTTTATGCTCCACGGTATGGTCATAAAAGGTTATTTCTGACCATTTACCAAATAACGTATTATTGTTATATTTTCGGAAGTATGTATGAATAGTTCTTTTTCCAAAAATAAAGTCATTTAAACCTTCATCCAGATTATCAAAATTAATGGTACTATCTATTATGTTAGGGGGCAAAGTTAACGCCTTTTTATAATTCATCAAAGAAACTTCCTTTTAAGTTGATAACAAATTTGGAATTTATTGAATAACCAACAACACCATAGAGAATTTAAATTACCTAACAAGGCTATTAAAATATCATATCTTTCTTCTCTTAAAAAATAAAAACTATATATTATTGTCATTTACAGTTTGTACACCATATTTTGAAATAAGCATAAGTTGTTTCATACTGTTTCTTATTATTCTTCCTACATAGACGTAAAATAATACCTGGATTCATTAATTATGATTTTATATATTTTGATAAGATATAACCATAATCCATGATAAATGGTGCTCATTAAAAACTTGTAGCATTTTTTTCTTTATTATTCGACGATAATTATGATTCAACCATTATTTTGGAAATTATCCTTTTCTTTGCACTTGTACTATAGCTATCTGCATTTTTAAAAATGAGGCCATCATACACCACCATAATGTTTTTAAGAACACCAATACTAAGTGGACTGTAGTTTTATCTAAAATTCAAATGAAAAACTGAAGCAACAAAATATTCCTATCAGCCCCAAATTACTACTCAACTAAAGACCATTCAGACCATAGTCCCTTAGAATAATATCTAGTGAATGTTTTGCCTTTTTGCATTAATACTTGTTTAAAACAACAGTCTTTATTTGATAGGTATCTGATACAATATACTTCCAATCTAAATGAACTTTTATAAGGAATACTATCTATATTTTGTGCTATAGAATTTTTATTACAACAATAAACTTTAGAAGCACCTGGAATTTTTACTATACAATCATCTAACGTCTTTTCTCCATCTTTAAGATAGGTTATTTTTTCATCTGAAATTCTATTTAGTTGCTGCTGTAAATTCATCATAAATTGATTAATTGCAGATACTGCATTTTCAATATCAGATATACGAGTTTTCAAAACATCAAAAGAACTATCAGTATTGTCTTCTAGCTTATTACCAGAATTTTGTAATTCATTCTTTCTGCTATCAGAGTTGATATAATTAATTGAATTTTCAAACATTGTAGACAAATTAGATAAAGAATTTGAGAAATTTTCCTGATTCTTTAATATCTTATTTAATTCATCCGAATTTTTAACCATTGTAAACAAATTAGATAAAGAATTTGAGAAATTTTCCTGATTCTTTAATATCATATTTAATTCATCTGATTTCGGTGTCGCAGGAGAACTAGTTACAGAATTTGGTATTGCTGTTGCTAGAGTATTACTAAAATTAATAGTCCAAGAATAGTCTATCTTAAGAATTTGATTCTTTTTAACAGTTAATTTGTGTACGCAAGGAGTCTTATATGTACAAACCTTTTTGGTTGCGACTGGCTTACCATTAATCTTCAAATCTAACACTATAGAAAAGAAATCTCTAATTTCTTCCTTGCAATTTCTAGTTAAACATTTAAATGTAAGTTGTCCATCATACAAAGATTCAAATGTAATGCTATTACGCCCCATTGCAGACTCTATATATACAACTTCGTTATTTTGAGTTCTCTTTACATCTGCATTGAAATCCTTAATATCTTTAATAAAAATTAAATCATCAAATAATCTAGAGTTAGTTTTACTATCAGGCCTTATTTCAAATCTTGAAGTAATAGAATTCTTAACTAGGTCACGTATGTTTTCATTACAAATATTTAATGAAGGATTCAAATACGCATTAAACAAATTAAATCTATTATTTCTACTTGAGCATAAATACGAATTTAAGCATTTTTCATAAAAATCTGAAAATTCAGGAAGCTTTTTCGCGTATTTAAACCATCTCTCAGCTAATATACAATCAAGATTATTCCAAGGTTTTATTGAAGAAGCATAATGAATAATGCATGGGGCGTTGTGTGCTTCATTAACAATTTCTTCTGAAAACACTTTTAATAAACTAACATAGTCTTGTTCATATTTTGATATTTGACAATTATACTTATATGGGATATGCAGTATGTGGTTATAACAAACTCCATTTATGATGTCTTGGTCCTGACTTCTATATCCTTTTGGTACTCGAGCCAAAAATTCTTTTTCTAAATTTTTTTCTCTAATCTGTTTGAGATTCATTAGAATAACACCTGCATTTATATATTGATCAATTGCAGGAAGACCATTTTCTTGGCAATATTTAAGATTTCCATTTTTAGCTGATACATAACTCGTTGCTTTTACACCTGCAACGTAGTAGTTATCAATATCTATACTGAAATAATTACTAATATCTGACTCTACAATAACATCTGAATCCATGTATACTAATTTATCGTAATCTTTCAATATACCAGCTGCTATTAATCTGTAGAATGTTGGTTTAGAAATATGTTCTATTCTCATAATAGCATTTTTAAAATATTTATCAGTATCAATAATTACATAATTAATACTAATCTTCTTGGGGCGATTAGCTTCAATTATTCTATTAAATAATACTTTATCTTCTTCAAGAGGTGATTCAGGCATAAAAATATAAAATGCATATGTATTATTATTAGATGCATTTTCTACAACTGATTGGATTGTTACGCCAGTCTGAAACAAGTAATTTCTATCTGTTGCTAATAAAATGGGAACAACTATTCCTTTTTTACTAGAATCAGTTGTAATATTTGAACTACCATATTTGTGCCATAAATCAGAATATCTAGCCTCCCTACTAAGCCATGGTTTTTCTTTACTAGCAAAATGAATAATAGAAACATCATCTTCTAGATCGTACAAACATGAATATTTTGAATCAAAAAACTTATTAAATTGATGAATATTAAACTTATGAGATGAATTGAATAAATTTATCATCAATGCATTATACTTCACAGGTAAAAGAAGCGTTTGATTTTGAAATACAATATTAAACGCATCCTGATCTACTAATTTGTGATTATTTAATGCAATTTTCGCATTAACCAATTTTTGTGTTGTGCCTTCTTTTCGCATCTTTTCGAGATTTAACAGCATTACGCCACTGTTAAAGTAATTTGAAATTTTGGCTCTCAATCCATCGTGATTGTATATTCTTCCTGAATCTTTAACAACTCCAGCTATGTGATTATCCAACGATAAAGAAAATAATTCAGAAATATCTTTTAGTACAAGAAGATCACAATCTAGGTATAGTACTGATTTTTCCTTGCTAAGTAACTGTGGGATTTCAAATTTTGCCAAAGCTGTAATGGAGTTAGCTCCAGTATTTCCATCGTATGATCGAAAAATTCCATTGTACTTTTCTAAATTTAAATCAATAAAAGAAATTGATGATAAAGGATATTCTTTAACGATATTCTCCAAGAGTTTCTTCTCATCTGCAGTTAAATTGTTACTTAAAATATAAAATTTGTAATTAACGTTCTTATGTTTATTTACTAATAAACTCTTTATTGAGGCTTTGGCAGCAATTACATAATTTGAATCAAGAACCATTGCTAGGGGATTATATGCATTATTCATATAAATTATATTTCCTTATTATTGTATAAAAAAATAAAAGTAGAGGGCTATATACTGCTAGTTGCAAGAGAAGTATATTTCCAATAAAACAAGTCTATCTCTCAAAAATACATGAAAACTCATACTTATTCTTGTAAGGCTGGTATACCATGTCTGATAGTTTTCGCAAGTGTCTTTCCCTTTTTATTTTTATGTCTTATTGTTGAGATTGTATATTCGAATTTTTTATTGAGTATTACTCAAACTTTCTTCTTTAATTTCGTCGAATAAATCTTAATCCGTATAGTTTAAATATGCGTTGATCAAGAATGAAAGATTGATTTTTTTCTTAATAAAAAGATGATTAAATATTATTCAATTATTAAATAATAGGAGTTATGTAAACCTTTCAATGTTAAATCTTAGGCAAAGCACAAAGCTAGACAAATAAAGTTTCATCATTGTCACTACAAGTATAATTTTGCATTTGCTTTCTATTACTAGATATTCCAAAAGATGTACTCTAGTAAGGTACATAGAAAAATTTATTTACAAACACCTCTATCGAATCCTCTTATGAACTATTTAATGGAATTGCATAACAAAAACTACTTAATAATGGCTGTTACATGAAACCTATCCCCAAGGATAGTTATTGTGCAGATAAGCTTTTATGCAGGAGTTTGTGATGCATACAAGGAAAGATTTGTTTCCAATCATAGAAGTCAACACAAACTCACGTATAAATCAACGCAAGTTTTTAAAAAGCACAAAAATCGCATGGATTAGGGTTTGGTCACATATAATTAGTGAGTGAGTAAGTATTATGATAATGATGATTTATTATGAAAAATGACGTTTTATTAGGCAGTTTAACTGGTTAAATAAAAGAATATTTATTCGTGATAATATGTTCAAAAAAAGAATAAATATAAAACTTTTATAATTACTAAAAATATAGAATTTATTGAATTGCTGTAGAAGATGAAAATTGTTGTTTATGTCCATTGGAAATTGAATGAAGGTCAAAATATAAGTATGGATGAACAGGGCTGTGCTTTTCTCTAATTTAAAATAGTGTTTTCAAGAAGATACTGAATGCTAAATATTCATGTGGTCACAACTGTTATAAAGATAATCCATGTAACTCTTTAGTTTTCTAGGTATATTAATGTACACTATCAAGCTGTCATTAGAATTATTAAAAACTCTCCTTTATTTCTTTTTAATTTTTAGTTTTTATACAATTTACAATGCTGGACTTTTTATTAAACTTCAAAAAGCTGTTTCAATCACCTAAACAGGCTCAGAATGCGGAAAGCATTTTGAGGGCTTCATGCTATTTCAATCCGTCATATATCAGGTACGAATTAAAAAGGAGAGCATCGGAAAAGAAGATTGCAACTGATGGAATTGATTTTTTAAGCTATGCAGATTTGTCTGATGATGAACTGCTTAAGGAATATATCCAAAATAGGGATATATTCAGTACCATAAGTCCAAGCTTGTTGTTTAATGTAAAGCTTTATACCGAAAAACATCCCGAAATTCTCAAGGTAAACATAAATCCTTTGGTTAACTATATTCTAGATGACAAAGATATTGAAAATTATTGTTTATCAATCGTATATGATTGTTTAAAAAAGCGAGATATCCAGACTTCCTTTTCTGTTTTAAGAGATAGCTTCCTTATAAATACAATTAATACTATTAATACAAGTAATACAGATAACTCAGGCAAAAAAGGCCAGAATACAAGTATCACCGGTAACTCAGGCAAAAAAGACCAGAATACAAGTATCACCAGTAATTTAAATACCACAGCTCATTCTGAGATATTTAAAGTCAGTATTGAAAATAACAGTAATGAAATCATTGAAAATAAAACAAAAGATGGCAACTGTGGAATTATCGGAAACAGTGATCAAAGTGTATCAGATAAAGAAAGCAAAGATAACCAAAATAACAAACCTAATGGCATTAATAATATTAGCAAATCCAAAACACTTGAACCGGAATTAACAGCAGTAGGGGAGTTAGAAGAGTTCCTCCTGGATTTATTAAAAAATAATCCAAATAGTTATCTAAACAGTGGCACAAACAAGAACGATACGGAGAATAAGAATATCCAGGAAAGATGCAGCGAACTTCTTTTCCCGTCATATCAAACTAAAGAAAAGTGTATATACACCTGTTATTTAAAAAATGAATCAGGCATCTATCCTCCGTCATTAATTAATGTAGAGTACTATGATCCGTCATGTGACTATCTCTGTATCACCGACTGCAAGGAATTATTATGTTTAGGAGAATCAGAGGGCTGGAGATTTATTGATTCTGCCGGGATTATTCTTGATGATATATCTTTTTCCCAGGAAAACGGCAGGGGGGATCACAATAAAGGGGAGTTCAATAAAGGTGATCACAACAAGTCTGATAACAACAGTGAATGTACTAATGCATTAAAAGATAATAAGATTTGTTCCTCCGACAAAGTTACCGCTGACAAAGTTACCAATGATAAAGTAACTCCTAATAAAGTTGCCACTAATAAAGGTTATTCCGCAAACAGTATCGAATATCTAAGCCTGATCAGACAGGCAAAGTATAATTCTAGATTTTTGGATAAATATAAGTACGCCTGCTGGATTTCTCCTGATGTATCCGTAATTAATTTGGCTTTTTATAAAAAAATCTTTAATGCTGTTTTTGAAGATGCTGACATAGCAGTTCTTACTGATTATAAAAAACAGGTAAATATTGCTTATCTTGCGAGAACCATGAATCTTCCGGTGGAAATCACCGGTAAGTTTCAAAAACCTAAGGTCCAGAATATTAACTTTGATGTTGAGTTATTTAATCTCACTAAAGATTATGTAAAGGATTTTATGGACTCCATGACTGGTTCAAAGGTACTTAACTTTCCTGAACTTATTGCCTATCATATTTATCTTCCTAAATACCGCCTTAATGTTCATGAATTTTCATATCATGACTTTTTTGACAAGGATAAACTCTGTATTCATAAGAGATATAACCTCAATGAAGAGGATTATGTCTATATAGTAGACAAACACAAATATATCGACAGAGACTTTCTTTTAAGAAAAATAAAGCTGGATATCAGCAATACAAACATTAGTAATACAAATATTTGCAATACAGACATTAGTAATGCAGATATCAGTAATGCTCATATCTCAAATAATGGTCCGGTATCTCAACACCTCATTCCTGAACAGGAGCTAGATAATAAGACAGACAATGAATTGGAAAAAGATCAGAATACAAAAGAAGATCTGAATAAAAAAGAACAAGAAATAGAAAATGGTATCTGTCAGAATCATGATACCGTTCCATTAAGCCAAACTCAGAATCAAAGCCCAAGCCCAAGCCTAAGCCTAAGCCGGCTTGTACCATGCACAGAGGTTATTCCCGGTAAGCGTTATATTTTAAAGGATGTGATTGTATCCTTAACTACCTTCACTCCAAGAGTGGATGACTTGGTATTTGTAATTTACTCTATATTAAATAATACATATCTTCCTGAAAGAGTGGTTTTAGCATTATCCGAAGAGGATTTTCCCTATAAAGAATTAAACATTCCTTCATTGGTAATTGATTTACTGAAAAAATTCCAGGCCTATGAGATTTTATGGGTAGACAATACCAGATCATATAAAAAGCTTATTCCTGCTTTATCTAAATACAGTGATAAAACCATTATTACTATAGATGACGATATTTACTACAATAACCGTTTTATTGAAAATTTAATGATGGAGCATGTACTGTTTCCAAATACTGTAATAGCATCAAGAGGGCACTTAATAAAATTTGCCGGAGAAGCTGAAGCTTATTTAAATTCTCTGCCGGCAACAGGTAATAAGGATCTATATCCGAAAAAATGTAATTTCATAACCGGGGGAAATAAAACGGAAGGATTTAATAAGCTTAATCAATCAGGGATTTCTGTGATGTCTGATAGTCCCGAGACTTCTAAGATTCCTGAGTATCCTAACTCACATAAGTCGCCAGAGTATCCTGAGTATTTCCAGTTTTCTGCGTCTTCTAGTTCTCTTGAGTCTTCCGGGATTGTTGATACTAAAGCAGCCCAAAACAGAGTCCTTCCGTATAATTTATGGAAACGCAACACTAAACTGCCTTTTGCCTCTCACTTTATACTGCCTACAGGCTGTGGCGGCATTTTATATCCTTCTGGGAGTCTATATCAGGATACTCGTAATCAGGATTTATTTATGAAACTGGCCCCATCATGTGATGACCTGTGGTTCTGGGCCATGTCAACTCTTAATGGTTTTAAAAAGAAGATTATCAGAAGTAGATTTGACCTTATACATACGGATATTGCCACGGAAATAGGTTCTAATGATAAACCTACATTAATGAAGATTAACTATATTAATGGTGATAATAACGATATTCAGTTTAGACATATCCTTGATTATTATCCTGAGCTTATGAATATTCTGGATAATGATGTTGACAGTCCTCTAGTAAGTGTTATTGTTCCGGTATACAACGCCTCATTATTTATCAGGAGATGTATAGACAGTTTAATTCATCAGACTTTAAAAAATATTGAAATTATTTTAGTTAACGATGGTTCAACGGATGATTCCTTAAATATCATAAAGGAATATGAGAAATTAGATTCCAGAATCATTGTTATTAACCAAACAAACAGCGGTTGTAATGTTTCCAGAAACAGGGGAATAAGTATTGCCAGGGGAAGGTATATCGGTTTTGTTGACTCCGATGACATGGTTTCACCTGACTATTTTGCCGAGCTCTATGCTACAGCTGTTTCTGAAGAGGCAGATATCACGGCTACTCCGAATATTCCGTGGCTTAATCATGAAGGTACAGATGTAAAGAATGTCGGTATCCCGTTTAATGACGGTGTTTTCAAGGATACCAAGTCAGTAGCAGTAAAAACCGGAACAGTCTGGAACAAAATATACAGCAGGGATCTTCTTAAGAGATATAACATCCATTTCTGTGAAATACCTAAGGTGATAGGCGGTGATAATAAATTCACTTTCGGAGCCATGATGTTCTGTAACCGTCTGGCTGTTAACACTAAAGCTAGATACTATTATTACCGGGAGGGGAACTCCATAACCAATAAGAAAAAATCCCGCGATGATATCAGAATTTTCAAATTATATAAGGAAATTGAGACTTACATAGATGATAACCCTAATCTTTCGGAAAAAGATAAAAATTTATGGCATCAGACTTTAATTAAACGTTTAACCAGGGATCTCGGTTTTTACCTGAAGGAACTGGAGAGTGATGATGACCGTAAGTACTACAGTGAACTGGCGGTTGTAAACTTCCCGGAACTTGAAACAGTATTTTCTAACAGTACTAAAGAGCCAAAGAGTTGAGTGTTTTAATAGTTATGACATACAGTAGACAGGAATTATCAGGTATTAAGGATTATCAGGGAACTGTAAAAGGTATTTATTGTCAAACTGTAACGAAATAACTGCCGGCTTTGCATGAATAAAGGTAGAATAAACTTTTTATCAGGGGAGCATTCCTGATGGACAAAACTGAGTATACACAAAGAACACAGGAAACAAATGTATAATATCTAATAATATTTCAATAATACTTATTGTTTAATATGTTTTACTTATATTATCTTATTGAAATTAGCAGATACATGGTTTTGAAATTATCGGTAAGTTCTGTTATTATACTGCCCGTAAAGAATAGAAAGCCACTGTAATCAGTTTCAGTTTTGTTTTATACATATACGGATACGATGACAGGAGAGTTCAGTGAGCTCCAATAAGATGCCCGTGAATATTAAAATATTCCTATGATGGCAGCTATGATTGAAATAGGTTAAAATCCTTTAAAAATAAAGGAATGCAGCCTAGATAGCAGAATTTTTTATTGTTCACCTGTAAAATAAAGAATAGTGAGTTGAAATATTTCACGGTATTTAAGAAATTTAGATTGATGTTATTTTGACATACTTGGGTATTTCAGATGCTCAGGTATTGTTTTTTTTATTTTTTGCAGTTTAAATCAATAGAAGGGATTGTTTGCAAAGATTTTAAGAGATCCGGAAGAGTACAGACAGCACCAGAATAAAAACAGGTTGCGTATGTTAAGCATACAGAATGGTATTCAGGAAACATTATTCCTGCCATTCTGTGCTTAAATAATTAGTTTACCTTAACCAGCAAAACTCTGTACTGTAGACGCCCCCTGTTGTTTCAGCTTTTTGGACTTGATTTTTTTTTGCTTTACTCAATATTGAATAATAAAAATTGGATAATAATTGGTACAAAGGTTATGAATTATAAGAATAAGTATGATGAAATTTTCAAAAAGGTTTCCATTGCTAATTATGAGAATTTTAATGATGAGATTCATATGCAGTGGGATACACTGAAAAATCAGGATTATTCAATTCCCAAAAGCTGTCAGTTCTACGACTTCTTCAGTCTGAAGAAAGAGGATCTGCATGACAGATTTTCTGTATACTATAATAATGTTCTTTTTGACTGTCTGATGACTGAACCGTCATCAGAAAAAGAGAAGAAGACTCTTTTTGTAATTTTTTCCGGATCCAAAAATGAAGGAGATCCGGTTCCAGTTTTTAAAAGATGGTCATACTTTCCATTCTGTGACGGCTATGTACTGAATATTGCCGATCCTATGCTGTCAATTCATCGTCAGATGAAGCTCGGCTGGTACTACGGAACTAAAAATGAATCTTATATTGAATATGTAGCTGCAATTATTCAGAAGGTGCAGTCACTGCTTGATATTGAAAACCGTAATACATTCCTGTTCGGATCATCAGGCGGCGGTTATGTCTCCCTCCATTTATCCTATTATCTCGACAACACTACTCACATTGCCTTAAATCCGCAGATATCAATTAAGGATTACCGTTATACTGAAGGCTTAAAGAGGGCCGTAGGTATTTCTTCTCTTGATGCTAAAGATGAATTCAGAAGAAATGAAACTGTTGATATCATCTGCGAGAATATTTCCTCCAACCGTTTTCTGATTATTCAGAATATGAATGACGGTGAGCATTGTCAGAAGCAGCTGTTCCCACTGATGAAAAAATTAAATGTGGATTCTCTGAATTTCGGTATGAATCAGATTAACAGCAATATGCTGGTATGGATGTACGATCTGATTGGCGGTCATTCTGCTCAGGGCGATCAGCTGATATTCTCATATATAATATATATGGCAGAACGTCTGGCTTCTGAAAACTTCGAACTATCTGATTTTGAAAGCTTTTTATTCCAGAACATCTCCTGTTTATGGAAACAGAGAGAGTGGTATAAATACATTTCGGATAGAAAATGACGGTTGATAAAGCCTTCTAATGATTCAGTGAGAAAACACAGAAAAACACAAATTCAGTCAAATGGATAATGTGGATACGATAGATATCTGTTTTAGGAGCTCTTTTCATATTTCCATTTCTGGATGGAGTATTTTGTATAAATAGTGGATGTACACGCAGTGTAGAAGGAAATTTGATGCTGTTTTCCTGTTGAATGGTGTCTGTTTTTAAAAGCTGATTTTTCAGTGAAATTACTGATTATATTATCAAAAGACAATACAGATTTTTAAAAGAAGGATACAGCTGCTGTCTACCTTTTTATCGTTTATTTATAGATTTTTAATATTGCTAAATACTTTTTAATATGACTACAAGCATCTTATCTAATAAAAAACAGAAATCATTTCCTGACGGAAAAATCAATTCATCTGAAAGCATTTTTCATAATGATGTTTTTAAGCGTTTTTCTAATTACGATAATTTGTATGAATTTCGTTCAGATTACAGACTAAGTGATAAGGTACTGAAAGGTCCCATCCGTAATTTCAACATAGAAAATGTAGAAGACTATACACGCGGAAGTGCCGTTCTTAATGTTGATGGCGTTAAGTTTAATACATTTTTATTTGATTCCACAGTTAAAAAATTATATGTTAGTTTTACTTCAGGAAACAGAAAAAAAGACAGTAATGTTTTATTTACCAGATGGAAATGGAGAAATTATTTTGATGGATATTTTCTGGCTGTGGATGATCCTATGTTTGAATACCATAAAACTTTCCCTTCTTATTTAATGGGGTGGTATTATGGAACCAGTGATAATAACTTTTTGGATAAAACTGCAAAGTTGATTAAGGAGTTGGCCAAAGCAAAGGGTGTGAGTCCAGAGAATATTTTTCTACTAGGTTCCTCAAGTGGTGCAACTGCGTCATTATATATTTCCAACAGCCTCCCTGGATGTCATACAATGGCATACAATCCTCAGTTTTCTTTGCCAGACTGGCCATATGCTACTGAATTTGAACAGGAAGCAGGCGTGGATCTAAAGGCTGATGAGAAAAGAAGTTTTATCAGGATTAATCCTGATTCTGATAACAAGTATTTTATATACTATAATCTACTATCACCTGAAGATATGACTCAGATGCACAGTCTTTTAGATTCATTAGGTATCTCTTATAAAACAATAAAATACGGTCTGAATAAACTTGCAGACAATATTTATTTGATGGCCTCTGTCAGTGATTTCTATAAACTTCATACAACAGCACCGAATGAATACGAAACATCTATCATTTCTAGATTTTTAGAATTATCTGAAGTGGAGAGACAGCAAATCTGTGATAATGAGTTTTTTACCTATATGTGTGAGAATGTAAGTAAAAGATTCGAAACAACGGACAGAACGAATAAAATCAAGGGAGATGCAAATGCTGTTAATTCGGAATTGTTTAAGTATGCTGATCAGGCTTTTGAAAGACATGTAGATGCTAAAAAATACAGTGATATTGTTGAAGACTTCAAAGCACTGTTCTTTTTAAAATCCTTTAGTTTGCCTAAATCATATTTCAAGATCGTGGCACGTTCGTTAAAAGAATTGAAATACGATAAAGATAAGTTATGTGATTATTTTGAATCATGTACATCAAACGGTATAGTTCGGGTAAAGGCTATCGTTGATAATCTGAAAACGGGTGGTTATCTTGAACCAAGGATTATGAATTCGTTTGTATATCTTCTTGAAACTTTGTTTAAATCTCAGGTCATCATTTCAAAGTATAAAGAGGCTTTTCTGATATTGTGTAGGGCTTTGCAGAATGAAAGGGTGGCACAGCCGGATGTTCACAATTATGTAGAAGTTAAATATGCAATTCTGTCCGAGGATTTTGCCAGTGATGATTTATCATTTACAGGCAGTATAACAAAAGATAACTGCTGTTTGGTGCCGAATGTCTGTAATCTTATAGGTTTTAAAGATGGGTATTCAGCTTTTGTTACCCATATGCATGATAAGGACAAACTGATTAGTCATACAATTGATTTTTTCTTCAGAAATCTACTTGGTTGTTCAGGTTTTAAATCAGTTGCGCAATACAAACAGACTAATGCTGCGTACTATTATGCCCGCAAAACTGTCACCCCTGATGCCTACGGTCAGCAGATTATACGTATTTCTCAAATCCTTGCAGATATAATAACTTCAGATAATCCTGAGTTACTCATAAGGATTTTAGGTAATGAGCTGATAAGGTTGATTGCAATAGCTTTAGGTTTACCTACAGGTAAATTCCTGATATTTGAGCACCTTAATCATACAAATATGAAAAACTGTCGTAATTATTTGAGATTTGTGCCTAAAGAAATGGTAAGCAGTATAAGCTGAGTTTGGTATTTAATCGGAGGCTGATGGCTTGATAAATAAAAATCTATTGCTATATTAAAAAGTGGTACCGGTTCATTTAGTCATGATTGTTTTACCGGCATATGCATAAATGATTTTGTCAACCATCCTATTAGATATAATTGGATTAAAATTCAGGTGCTTAATTCTAGACGAAACTAAAATTTTTCGTGCCCGCTCATAGCTCGGCTGTTTAAGGATAAGTATTAGTAGAGACATGGAATTTCCTGAGATCGGGAAATTATATTCCCGAATATCTGGATAATTGATTTGTTTTCTGTTAGCTTACTTCAGTAGCATCAGTTGTTTTATTTTCTAATTTTTTATTTCTGTGCCTTCTTCTGATTCTGCTTCTTCTGTCGTCTTTGCGGTTGAATTATTTCTGTTATCGTATTTCTCCTTGGCACTGTTGGCTCTTTCCAGATCATTTCCGCTTAAAGGCCAGCCGCCAAGCTCTTTGAATCTATTGACAAAATAGCAGAAAAGTTCCGCTTCTCTGTCAGTGTCATACTCCGCGCCATGGGCATTCTGGGCATTGAATTCAATACCGGCAGTTTCACAGGCAACAGACAGAACAGAATGACCAAGGAATAAAAAAGCAAGTGAAGCTGTGTCGATTACGGTAAAAGGGTGGAACGGATTTCTTTTGAATTTGATTCTCTCAACTGCTGACATGATAAAAGAATGATCAAAGTTGGCATTATGTCCTACCAGCACTGCTCTTTTACATCCGGCCGCCTTAACCTTTTTATTGAGTTCTTTAAAAATCGGAACCAGTGCCACCTTTTCATCAAGGGCTTTTCTTTCCGGATCAAAGGGATCAATCCCCAGAAATTTAATATTAGCCTCTTCAATGGTTGCTCCCGGAAAAGGTGCGATGGTGCAGTGATACATGGTATCTTTTTCTATAAGTCCCTGTTCATTTAATTTTACTGTACAGAAGGCGGCCTCCAGCAGGGCGGAGGTTTTAGGATCAAATCCGGCTGTTTCCACATCCACAATGACAGGGTAGTAGCCTCTGAATCGGTTTGCCAGTGTGGTGATCTGCTGTTCTTCAGCAGTTTTTACAGATTCTGTCATTTTTTTGATCCTTTAGATATTTTTTATAATAAATATTAGATATTAACTTATTATTAATTCTTAAAAACGGTTATGCATCGATTATTCCGGGATTATTCCAGAATTCTTTTAGGAAAATTCCATGATTATTCCAGTATTATTTTAGGATTATTCCATGCTATAAAGCAGGTTCATATATTACAACAGTTAACATTTTTAATAAACAGGTATGTTTTGCGAAATACCCCCTGTTTTAAAGAATAAAAGATTAACATTATTCTTCCGGAAAACTATAATCCCGACGCGGGTTTTTATTTTATTTGCCCGACTGTTTGATTATTTGTTATTATCGTCTTTGTTTGGTCATTTCTGACATCGATGTTTATGTCACAGGAGTATGAGGATGATTAAGAAGACCGGATTCTTCGGCATGCTCGGCGCATTTCTGCTGTTTTCAGTTAATGCGATGGCATATCCCGACGGTTTCAGAGAATTTTTTGATACAGGTGACCCAAGCATGAAGGTTCTCGTGAATAATAACCGCGGAGTAGCAGTGCTTATCCTTGAGTCTGTCGAACAGGATATTTTGGATGATGAAAGTATTGCGGAAATGAAGAGTACAATCAGTTGTGACAAATATGATTTAAGCAAGGATCGTAAAACAGTTACCGGTACCGGATGCCGTTCAGGCAATACCAGATCCAAAGGTGATGTTTATGCTACCATCATAAATCGTACTTTTCGGGCAGTTGTTTATACCGACAAGGTAAGTAAGGCTGATGCTATAGCAATAGCAAACGGAAAGTAATAAGCATCTGCAGGTGAATAATAAAGTTGAATTGAATAATATATGGTCATGCTTATGGGCGATAAGTAATAAGGCCATATGTTTTCATACGGTTTACGTGATTATGATTGGGCAGGCCGTTTAACCGGACGGTTTAAGCAGATCCCTGATGAGGACTGACTGTAGAGGAATTTTTTTGAGGAGTCTAGTAATGTTAAATGTTTCTAAAATTTTAGGTGTAGCTTCAGTAATGGCATTGTTTGTTTCCATGGAGGCTATGGCTTTACCCGGCGGTTATATGGAAATACCTACCGGTCAGACTGATTTTAGAATATATAGTAATAAAGCCGGCGGTTCAGTAATTATTGTAAAGGCACCAGCAAAGAGTGATACTCTTGATGAGGCTTCCGTAAATGATTTAAAGAATCAGGTACACTGTGACAGTTATGATGTTAGCGGTGATCGTAAATCTCTGTTAGGTAGCGGATGTGTAGATCCGACTACTAAGGAAAGAGCATCTATTGATGTGAGACTTGCCAATGGTAAGGTAAACGTTGTTATTTATAACGAAAAAGCCAATGTTAGTGATGTTCATGCCATTATTGCTGAATCCGGCAAATAAAAGCCAAAGGATATGACTTCCGGTACAGTTCCGGATATTATCCGGTTGCCGGTACTATCTGGCTAATATAAAGCTTTTTGTTTTATGAACCTGCTGATTTGTCTGTTTGGGTTCGATCCGGACAAATCAGCAGTTTTTAAAGGAAAGGTAAGGCGGATTTTTCTTTTCGTATACCTGTTTCGGGTACCTGAACTTCCGCTTACCTAATTGATGATTCTTTCTACTTCAGTTTCTTTCCAACGACAGAACATTCTTTTGCATAGAAACATATGCCGTAGATGTAGACTTCCCTGATGTCGTTTCTTTTAATATAGGCATCAGCATACTTCTTATTGATTATCTGTTCAATGGCACTGTCAGCGATTAGCACCTTGTCATCATTTTCGTCAGAAGTCTGCTTTAATTCTATAATTACAATAATCTTATTACTTTCGTTACTCTCGTCACTATCCTTCGATTTTATTATCAGGTCTACATAGCCGTTTCCGGATTCAAAATTAGATTTCTGTTCCTGTATCAAGGATGCTCCATTTACTAGCAGTCCGTTCATAAATCCATGATAGTAGTTTTCCTTTGGAGCTCGGGTGGAAAAATCCCTGATGGACACATATTTAGCAAGAAGACCGCAAAGGCTTGTTTCTACTTTTTCAGTATTTCCGGCGAAAAGACCTTTTATCAGCTCATCGGTGCGGTTTTTCATGACGGTATTATTTTTATAGAAATTAAGAATCTTGGATTTAAATCACTTTCTAATTTCTTCGTTTGG
>JAEEGF010148921.1_pt1 | contig 18428 bp, 15 predicted proteins | sample 9134171 | NCBI WGS metagenome assembly JAEEGF01 (sample SAMN16246542, study PRJNA631951) | gut metagenome | biome: gut microbiome; feature: rumen; material: AP-attached | host: Bos | place: Iran: Karaj | collected 2018-10
TTCCTGCCAAGAGTACCGTTCTCCCCCAGCACCTCCTGATTATAGGCAAAGACGACATCCCACCCCAGCTCATCATGCATAAGAGCTGCCGCGCTGTCCTGAACCAATACATTTTCAGAATATTCATATTTCATAAAGGATGCCCTCCTTGTATTCGTTCTGAGTTTTATACTGACCTCACAGTTCTATTTCACCTGACATAAGCTTAGGGAGCAGACGTTCTCGGGCTTCTGAAGCCGCAGCCATTTGCTTTTGCAACACACCGATTTTTTTGAACAACACATCCACCTTTGCACAATAATGAGCAATCAACTCTGAATGCGGAATCAGCATTTCCATTGCATTAATATCTTTCGCATATACATGAGGCTGAGCAGAACCCTTCTGCAGCGCATCTAACTGATATTTATTCGCCTTAAGAAAACAATATACAAAAGAGATGCACTTAGTCCCTAGAATGTCAGCAAAAGAACAATCTGACGCAAATACATCTTCGTGATACATTCTACTAAAACCAGCGTTTGCACCTGATCCGCTTACTGTTATTACTGGAGCCTTGGTATTAGCTTCATTATGATAATACGCAGGTTCAAGACCACCAGCCACTACAGGCACATACCCTTCCTTGACTTGAGCTTTAGTTATTGTTTTCCCCCTACGAAATTCAACAATTTCACCTAACGTTCCCATATGCCAACCCGTTGGAATGCCATTATCAATCTCCGTATTCTCATATCCCGGAAAACGAAGATCCACAAACCATTCCTTATATAGCCTCTGTGCCGCTTCCTCCAGTAATTTGATTTGCTTATGATTGTTCTCGATCAAATCATCATATTGTAATAGTATATTGACTATTTTTTTCTGTTCCCTAACAGGCGGCAATGCTAATTGTAAGGTCTTTATTCCTGCAATAGGCACAGCTTTTTGCGCCGTTCCTTTTGCTATTGCATCTATCTTTTTTTGACCCTCGTATGACCTTACCCAGTAATAAAGATACTCTGCTATCAAATCATTATCGAAATCTTTCAACCAAGTCAAATTACCATCAGCAAAATAAAATCTGTCATTTTCCTGATAGATATACGGAACCCCATAAGTCCCCCTAGTTGTGATCAGCAAATCTCCCGCCTCTGGAACTCCGAATTCTCGCTTTACTTGTTCATATAATTCTTCACGAATATAATCGCAGTCTCCTATCTCTACCCCATTTACCTTCTGTATTATTTCCTTTGAACAATAGAAAGGCACTCCTTCATCACTACGCTCAGAAAGATGAAATCTTTTGCTGGATGTAACTGTGCAATGATCTCCAATAGTTGTAATCGACCAGTCTCTCATAAGCCTATCTCCTTCATGTTCTGCGAGATGGTATCCATCAACCGATTACTTTCATCCTGAAGTTTCAATAACTCCTCATGAATTTCGCCCATACGCTCATGGAAATCAACACCGTCATCTTCGACTGGAGCAACACCAACATACGCTCCCGGAGTCAATGACCAGCCTTTTTCCTCAATTTCAGTCTGATTAGAAATCTTGCAGAATCCGGGAATGTCCTGGTACTCTCCATCACCGAATTTGCTGTAAAGCCATACTGCCTCTTTGGCTATTGTAAACTGTTCTTCCTGTTCGGCAATCTTCTCATCAAACTCAGCCTGGATCCTTTTCTTGTCCTTCTTGGCAGCAGAGTCCACAACTGCCTTAGCTTCACTTCTCAGTTCAATAATACAATCCTCCTGAGCATGAAGTATCTCCTCAAAATCACCTTCTCCCAGAACAGAATGATATTCCTCAATAAGCTGCTGGTACTTGTCAGTTTCTCCACGATACAGCCACACAATGGCATTCATGTTTTTCAGCTGCCAGTCGCTCCATTCATTGAGGGTACGATCTACAACCGTGAAATAATTCCTGGCATCGATAAACAGAACCTTGTCTTTAAGATCTTCTGTCTTTCCCTTATCAAAAAACCACAGACTGCAAGGCAGACTCTTTGTATAGAAGAAATTATTACCAACACTGATCATTACATCCACATGACCGGTTTTGATCAGCTGTTCTCTGATATCCTTGTCCTTTCCCTGGCTGTCTGTTGCTGAAGAAGCCATAACAAAACCAGCTCTTCCGGTCTCGTTAAGATAAGCATAGAAATAAGAGATCCACAGATAGTTTGCGTTGCCGATCTCATTTGCCTTGTTCACGCCCGGCAACCCAAACGGTAATCTTCCAGCATTCTGGGCAGCCTCTGCTTTTACCTTGTCTACATTGAAGGGCGGATTTGCCATCACGTAATCACAGCATCCCACAAGATTATGGGCATCATTATAGAATGTATTGGCTTCATTTCCGGACTTGATAACACCGGTCAACCCATGAACCGCCATATTCATAAGGCAGAGCTGAGCATTGTACTCAACCTTCTCCTGCCCATAGAACGTCATAGCTTTATTAGCAGACATTCCCTTACTATTAACGAAATCGCCGGACTGTACGAACATGCCACCGCTTCCGCAAGCAATATCCGCCAGCACCCCGGAAGTCGGTTCCAGAATATTTACGATCATCTTTACGAGCGATTTTGGAGTAAAGAACACACCATCATCAGAAGCTACTGCCGGAGCAAACTTGCTGAGGAAATATTCATAGATACGTCCAATTACATCACCGCCCACATCATCAAGAGCATTATTGTTAAAGATACGCAACAACTCTGCCAGTAGATCATCAGCAAAAATGGTATATTCTTTCGGAAGAACACCGGCCAGTTGTTCAGATTGAGCCTCAACCAGCTCCATCGCATGATTCACAACTTCGCCCAAACTGTTCATTGGCTGACCGGTTTCAGATACGATATTCGCAGCCTTGATATCCTCCGGCAGATTTACCAGATAGGAATACTGAGCCTCTTTAGGAAGATACAGAGCACTCTTTTCGGCAAAGTCAGAGGCCTCTACCGGCATAACACGGCCATTCCTAACCGGTCTGTCCTTCAGTATTTCTTCTTCAACTTTTTTAAATCTACTATACGCATATCTTAAAAAAAGCAGTCCAAGCACCGGCATGCAATACTGCTGTGAAGTAAGCTTTGAACCCGCTCTTAATAAATCAGCTGATTCCCATAGATCAGCTTCTAACTTTTTTATACTCTTATTATCCATTATCTAATTTCTCCGTAAAAATCATTTTGCCAAATTATATTTTAGTGGCTTTCTCATATAAAATAAAGCCCACTAGCAGTGAGCTTTACACTTTATTTTCATGTTCGCCGATATCTTTGTCTCTTTTCGATACCTCTCCGCGGAGTTATCTGCCGCAAAAGCCATCAAGATACATCTTGGCGTACTATGTAAAATCCTTATATATTTGCGTACAAAAACATTGTCCGCAGATAGGTCTTTTTGCCTATCCCCCAATGTACATTGTCCGCTAATAGTACATAATTTTTGCTTCAATTATTGTCGATTTGTTTCCTTATAAAATCGCCTCAAACCCGCATGGTTACTGGTCTACCTTAGTAAGCAGAACTACCGTCTCCACATGATTCGTCCAAGGGAACTGATCCACAGCAACGCCGCGTGTCATCACATACCCGTACTCCTGTATCATCTCCAGATCTCTGGCAAGAGACGTAGGCTTGCACGATACATAGATCATGTACTTAACGCCATACCCAAGTATCTTCTGCAGTGCCTTCGGATTGATGCCGTCGCGGGGTGGGTCAAGGATGATGAGATCCGGCTTGTCCTCGATCTCATCCAGAACCTTCAGCACGTCGCCAGCGATGAATTCGCAGTTGTCCAGGCGGTTGAGCTGAGCATTTTCGCGGGCAGCCTGCACTGCCTCCTCCACGATCTCAACGCCGATAACCTTCTCGGCCACCGGAGCCAGAAGCTGGGCGATGGTGCCCGTTCCGGAATAGAGGTCGTAGATTACCTCGTCCTGCTTGAACATCTTCTGGTCGTAGAGGCTCCTGATATAGCCGCGGACCGTCTGATAAAGAACCTCAGCGCTAAGGCTGTTGGTCTGGAAAAACGAAAACGGAGTGATCCTGAACTTAAGGCCCAGCAGGTGCTCGTAAAAGAAATCCTGGCCGTAGAGAATCTCTGTGCCCTCGTCGATTACCGCATCCGCCAGCGAATCATTTTTCGTGTGAAGAATGCCTGTGATCCTGCCGGTCAGGGACAGCGACAGCAGCATGTCCTTGTACGCAGTCAGATCATGCTCCTCCTGAGTCGTTGTGATGAGCGCGATCATGATCTCTCCCGTCCTCACAGCCTTCCTCACAAGCAGATGTCGCAGATACCCCGTCTGCTTCATTCTGTGGTAAAAGGTGATTTCCTTCCTCTCATACATGGGAGAAAAGTAATCCAAAGTGGCAGATAGAATCGTCTTGTAATCGTCGTCCACGATCCTGCATCCGCTCACCGAAACAATGTCATAAAAACTGCCCCTTTTGTGCATACCAAGACAAAGGGGGCCTCCCATCACCTCATCGCCGAAGGTGAATTCCATTTTATTTCTATACGCAAACTTAACCGGGCTGGTCTTGATACCCTCCCAGGTAAACTTCACATCCTGTCTGTCCAGAGCAGGCTTCAAAAGAGTCTTCACCTGCTGCTCCTTAAGCCCCAGTTCCTTGACATAGGGCATGGTGAGGTAGCTGCATCCGCCGCATTTTCCGAAGTGGATGCAAGGGCTCTCATGGGCATCCTTGGCTTCCTCTATGACTTCCAGAAGCCTTCCCTCTGCCCGGTCCTTCCTGACCTTCTGTATCTGGACAGAGACCTTCTGATCGGGAAGGACGCCCTTTACGACAACCTTCCCCTCAGCAGTCTCAACTATTCCTTTATTGGGGAACTCGACTTTCTTGACGGTTCCCTGAATAATATCCTTTTTCTTCACAATACGCTTCAGCCTTCTTTAAAGTCCTCGTCCTCAAAATCATCCTCGAAGTCATCGAAGTCATCATCGTAGAAATCATCTTCATATGCAGGTGTCATGTAGCGGTACACAACAACAGCGATAAGTGCAACTGCAGCAATTGCTCCCAGAACCGCCAGCACCCAGAGGATCACTGTGGAAGGCTTCTTGGCATTGGCTGCCTCTCTCTTGTCGATGAGTTCGTTGATACGTGTCATTTCAAGTAAGTCTTCAATTTTTGATTTCACTTCCATTTGTAGCCCCTCCTAAATAAGAAAATTTATACTAACATTATACCATACATTTTAAAGTTTCTTCAGTTTAGCAAAAGCAGCATACATAATCTTCTGGCCGCAGTCGTCAAACTCAACTGTGACCTTGTAGTCCCGATCTCCGTCTTCCAGAGCCTTAACAACTCCTTTGCCGTACTTGATGTGCTCAACCCTGTCGCCCACCACGTAGTCAGGCAGAGACTTTTTCATGGGCATACCCTTTGATATTCCTGCCAAAGAGCCTTTGGCATGGGTCGCTCCTGCTCCTGCGATGTAAGGTTTATCCGGCGGAACAGCTCTGGGCTTTGTAACCTTGGGCTTGGGAGTCGCCTTTATCCTGTACGTACCGGCAAGCTCAGATTTTCCTGAACCCGATGCAAAAGAACTGCTGCCGGCACCTTTGGATAATCCCTTGGCATATGCAGGCTTGATTCCTGAGTATCCATCTGACCCGTCGTCAGGATCGTCATCAAACATATCTCTTCCGCGGCCGAACTCCTCGGCTCCCTCATAGTCATCAATAGACTCTCCGCCATCAAAAAGATAATCAGAAGCAGAAAGAGGTCTCTGTTTATCCAGCATATTTGCAGGAATCTCGTCCACAAAGCGGCTTAGCCTGTTGTACTGGCTCTCACCCCTCACCATCCGGCGCTTTGCAGCCGTAAGTGTAAGGTTTCTCTTGGCTCTGGTTATTCCCACGTAAGCCAGTCTTCTCTCTTCCTCGATGGCCTCAGGGTCTGAGTCTTCAGCCTGCAGTGTCATGTACCCCGGGAATACACCCTCCTCCATTCCTGACAGATATACATTCTCAAACTCCAGTCCCTTGGCGCTGTGGAGAGTCATGAGAAGTACCTTCTCATTATCATCCCCGATCCTGTCGATGTCTGAAACCAGTGTCACTTCCTCAAGGAATCCTGACAGCGTCGGCTGTTCAATCTCTTCGTTTTCCTCGTAGGCCGCAATACCGGAGATAAGTTCGTCAACGTTCTGGGCTCTGTCGTTGTCATCGCTTGAATTGTCGTCGTCATCCAGAGTCCTCACATAATCCATAAAGCCTGTGACGCTGATAACATCCTTTATAAGTTCCTCCAGTGACATTTTCTGCTGCTTTGACCTGAAAGACATTATCATGTCCACAAAGGCCTTCAGCTTGGCTGCGCTCTTGCCGACTGCCACGATCTGATCTGCCTCGCATAGCGCCTCAAAAAAGCTTATCTGTCTCTGATCAGCATAGTCCTGCACATGGCCTATGGTAGTAGCTCCGATTCCCCTCTTGGGAACATTTATTATTCTCTTTACGGAAATGTCATCCCGCCCTGAATCTATGGTCTTAAGATAAGCCAGAAGGTCCTTGATCTCACGTCTCGAATAGAAGTTAACGCCACCGACGATATCATAGGGAATGCCTTCGTATCTGAACCTCGTCTCCAGTTCACGGGACTGGGCGTTGGTCCTGTACAGCACCGCCGTATCATCATAGGAGAGCTTCCCCTTCCTCTTAAGGCTCCCGATCTCAGTTGCAATAAACTTCGCTTCATCCTGAGAAGTATCAAACTGCCGGAGATGAACCTTCTCCCCGTCATTCACATCTGTCCAGAGAGCTTTGTCCTTCCTGCCAAGGTTGTTGCAGATAACCGCATTGGCCGCATCAAGGATCTGCTGTGTGGACCTGTAGTTCTGCTCCAGCTTTATAACCGTTGCATCTTTATAATACTTCTCAAAATCCAGGATATTCCTGATATTGGCTCCCCTGAATCTGTAGATACTCTGGTCGTCATCGCCCACCACGCAGAGGTTCTTGTACTTGTCTGCCAGGAGTCTTATCAGCTCAAACTGCGCAGTATTGGTATCCTGATACTCATCCACCATTATGTACCTGAACCTGTCCTGGTAGTACTCAAGAACGTCCGGATTCTTCTTGAACAGCTCAACGGTCTTCATGATAAGATCATCAAAATCCAGCGCATTGTTCTTTAAAAGTGCGCTCTGATACTCAGTATACGCCTTGGAAATCTTGCTCTTTATATAATCATTGCCTGCAGACATGGCGTACTCATCAGGTCCGACAAGGTTGTCCTTGCTCCTTGAAATGGCGTGCATGATCTGTCTTAGCTTGAGCTGCGTGGTCTCCAGCTGGTATCTCTTACAGATATCCTTCATCAGCTGCTTTGAATCATCCGTATCGTAAATGGTAAAGTTGGTTCCATATCCCAGCCTGTCGCCATACCTCCTCAGTATCCTTGCGCAGCTGGAGTGAAAAGTTGAGACCCAGATGCTCTCAGCTCCGAATCCCACAATATTGTCAACCCTCTCTCTCATCTCCCCCGCCGCCTTGTTGGTGAAGGTGATGGCCATTATATTCCAGGGGTTGACGCCGCATTCATCTATAAGATACGCAACTCTGTGAGTCAGAACCCTGGTCTTTCCGGATCCTGCCCCCGCAAGAATAAGTACAGGCCCGTCGGTCTGGAGCACTGCCTTCTTCTGCTGCGCATTCAGTGTATCGTAAATTCCCATATCTCAATCCTTAATATTATCGATAATCTTCTCAATCAAAAGTTTCTTGACGTAGACGTCATAAGCCAAAAGAGTTATGAAGGAAAACATCTGCATCCTCTCCCTCTCGTCGTCTGAAACATCCGCATCCTCAAAAGTGTTCAGTGACCTTTCATATTTCTGCTTAAGGTCCTCAATGACAGGATCCAGCTCATCCTTCTGAAGCTTATAGGCTACGTCGTAGATCTCCTTAAGAGAAAGCCCTTCTCCCGTCGTCTTAAACCTTGCCTTCAGCGGCTCCAGAACAGTCTGTATATCGCTGATGGACATGATGCTCTTGAAATAGTAAATGAACTGAAGAAGGATAATGTGATCCTTGCAGTATTTCTTTTTCTCTGGCGGGGGCAGAAGATCGTTCTTGGCGTAATTGTTGATCATGGTCTTTGTCAGGATCTTGTCTGTCTCCGGATACCTGGTGGTCTTCTTAAGCCTCTCGTTCATAAAGGAAGTGAGCTGATCCATGTAGAGATCGATGTTTGGCATCTCATCCGATGATATAGTATCAATCCTCTTGAAGGAAGCTATTATGCTGTTTAAAAGATCGTCATTATCGATTGTCATTTCTTATCCCTTCTTTGCATCCTGCGCCATCTTACGCATTTCCCTGGCGTTGGTTATGGCTGCATCCGTAATCTCTTCACCGCCGAGAAGCCTTGACAGCTCACGAATGGACTCATCCTCCTTAAGTCCATAGATCCTGGTCTCGGTTCTTCCGTCAGCAAGTCCCTTCTCGATCATGAAGTGGTTATCCGCCATGGCCGCGATCTGAGGAAGATGCGTGATGCAGATTATCTGGTGATCCCTTGACAGCTCACCGAGTTTCTCCGAGACCTTCCATGCAGTCTTTCCGCTGATGCCCGCATCTATCTCGTCAAAGATCAGTGTGCTGATGTCATCCTTGTCAGCAACCACAGTCTTAAGCGCCAGCATGATCCTTGAAAGTTCACCGCCGCTTGCGATCTGATCCAGAGGCCGCATATCTTCGCCGGGATTCGTGGATATCATAAACTCCACGTCATCATATCCCTTCTCCGTCATCTGCTCCTCGTCACTTCTAACCTCAATCTCAAACTTAACATCCAGGAAATTCAGATCCACCAGAGCATCCTTTAATTTCTTCGACAGTTCCCCGGCAGCTTTCTTCCTGATGTCAGATATCTTTTTACATAGCAAAAGAGCTCTCGATCTGCTCTCATTAAGCTCACTCTCTATAGCCTTTCTGTGGGCCTCGAGATCTGTCAGAACCTCAAGCCGCGCCTCCTTCTGCTGAAGCGCCTTGATCACGAGAAGAAGGCTCTGTCCGTACTTGTCCTTAAGGTGGTTGATGACATTAAGTCTGTCCTCCACCTCCCTGAAATACTCATCGTCAAATTCCAGGTCCTTAAGATAACCTGAGACTCCGTGGTTGAAATCACTGAGCAGGTTCTCCACATCAGACAGCTGTGACAAAAGTCCCTCTATCTCCTTGTCGAGACCTGAAACCGAAGAAACCTCCCTGACAGCTCTTCCGATCAGATCAAGCGCTCCCTCGGAGCTATCGCCGTAGCCAGTAAGAAGAGACGCTGTCCCGAGGGCTTCTGTGATCTTCCTGCTGCCTGTCATTTTCCTGTAGGCAGTCTCCAGCTCCTCGTCCTCCCCGGGTGTGATGTTTGCGTCCGTGATCTCTCCGATCTCGAACTCCAAAAGCTCCTGTTCCCTCATTCTTGCGTTGTCATCCATGTCGGATTCCGAAAGCTCTTTTTCCAGCTCCCGCATCTTCCGGCACTCATCTTTGAGGTCAGCAAAAAGAGATCCCACCTTATCCAGGCAGTATCCGTCCAGGATTTCCATATGCTTTTTCTTGTGGAGAAGCTCCTGATGGTCATTCTGACCGTGAATATTGATAAGAATATTGGATATATCCTTGAGCTGCTTTGCGGATACGCTTTCTCCGCCTACCTTTGAGACGCTCCTGCCCTGCATGATCTTTCTCTGAAGTACCAGGGTTCCATCCTCGTCAACCGGGATGTCCATATCGAGCAGCTGCTTTTTCTTTTCCTCGCTGTCCACGCCGAAGGTCAGCTCAACAAGAGCGTAGTCCTCCCCTGTGCGGATCATAGAGGGGTCTGTCTTTCCTCCCAGTGCCAGATTTACTGAACCGATGACCACTGACTTTCCCGCGCCCGTCTCACCGGTCAGTATGTTCAGGCCCTTGGTAAACTCAATCTCCTGCTCCTTGATCAGAGCGAGATTCTTAACGTGTAAACTATATAACATATTTCCTCTCTCATCTTTCTAAATGAGAACCCCATCCAAAACTTCCGTCAATCCGAAATTGTAATCCGGCCTACGTTCGCCTCTCCACAAACTTAAGCCATTTCTATAATCTGCCTCATCCTGTATCTGCATGGACAAGGCCATTCTTATCTCATCCTCTGTCCAGCATTGTCATGAACTCTTCCATGACTGCCTGTCCATCCTCAACAGACTTGATAGCCACAAATATTGTATCATCACCGGCGATGCACCCCACCACCTGCTGGATCTCAAGGGCATCGATGGCTGCTGCCAGCGCCATAGCCATGCCTGATACCGTCCTGATAACCAGAATGTTCTGCGCAAGGTCCATGCTCACATAGCCTGCCTTAAGCACGTTGACGTACTTGTCGTGCATAACCTCCGGATCTGCTGTGGTGTAGACATACTTCTGTCTTCCATCCTCAATAACCTGCTTGGTCAGTTTCATCTGTCTGATGTCCCTGGACACGGTTGCCTGAGTCACATCATAGCCCGCATCCTTTAAAAGGCAGGCCAGCTGCTCCTGTGTCTCAACCACATGGTTGTTGATGATCTCGATGATTTTGTCATGTCTGTTCTTTTTCAAGATAATCGCCTCTTTTCATTTCTTTTTCATTTCTTTATTTCACAAATTTCTTACTGATCATGTCAAGGAAGCTCACCCTGTTGAGTCTGATGATCTTGGTGGTCTTCTTGCTCATCTTGATCTGTATCCTGTCTCCCGACTGCACGAGCATGGTCCCGTTTCCGTCAAAGGAAAGAATAGCCTGCATGTCGTTGCCGCTCCTGCCCTTTAGGATTTCCAGCGTGATGACCTTTTCCGGTGAAAAGAGAAGGCTCCTGGAATTAAGTGTATGAGGACAGATGGGTGTCATGAGGATCATGTGGGCAGAGGGCTCAATGATGGGGCCGCCTGCTGACATGTTGTATCCCGTTGATCCCGTGGGCGTCGCAACAACAAGTCCGTCAGCATAATAGCTGCACAGGAACTGGTCGTCGATAAAGATGTTGTATCCGATAACAGAGATTCCCTGGTATCTTGTGAGGATGATGTCGTTGAGGGAGTAGTCCTTTTTCTCCTCTTTACCCTCAATCGTGCCCCTAAGCATCATACGCTCTTCAATCTCGTATCTGCCTTCAAGGATTCTCTCAAGGGCATCGTCGATATCAGCTTCTTCAACTTCAGTCAGATATCCCAACTGACCAAGGTTTACTCCGATTATGGGAATGTCCATATAGGCTATGCTTCTTGCAGCCTGAAGGAGAGTTCCGTCTCCTCCAAGGACTATGCACAGATCCGTGTCCTCGGGAATCACACTCAGGTGATTTCTCTTTACCAAAAGAGGATCCTCTTCCGTTCTCTCTTTTGCTACGACACAGGTCTTTCCCCGCTCCTCAAGAAACTCTTTGATGTGGTTCGTTAAATCCAGATTCTTGTCCTTAGTGAGATTTGTAACGATACAAAACTTTTCCATGATCCGGCCCTCAACTTATCTTTGTGAGATTTGAACGTGCATCCTGTACTACCTTTTCTATTTCTTTGTCGTTCTCCGGAAGATGTGATATTCCCGTCTTTGCCTGAACGACTTCTTTTAAAAGAGCTTCCGCATCGCCTTCGGTCAGTTCCGAAACCTCTTCATTTCTTCCCTGGTCTTTTTTCAGATGTATAAGAAATTCCACATTGCCCTCGGGGCCCTTTATGGGTGAGAAGTCGAGATCAAGGATCTCAAACCCTGTAATCCCCGCAAAATCAAAGATCTTGTGGATCACTTCGCTGTGGATCTCAGGCTCCCTGACTACGCCCTTCTTTCCGACCTTGTCCCTGCCCGCTTCAAACTGGGGCTTTATGAGGCACACCATTTCTCCGCCGTCCTTAAGGAGTTTCCTGGCGGGGATCAGTATCTTTGTCAGTGATATAAAAGAGACATCGCAGGAGGCAAAATCCAGGTCGTCATCTATGTCGTCCCTGACCATATACCTGAAGTTGGTCTTCTCCATGCAGACTACTCTGTCATCGCTCCTTAGTTTCCAGTCAAGCTGTCCGTAGCCCACGTCCACCGAGTATACCTTCTTTGCACCGTGCTGGAGCATACAGTCGGTGAACCCCCCGGTGGAAGCTCCGATATCCATGCAGACCTTCTCTGAAAGATCCATGCCGAACTTATCTACTGCCTTCTGAAGCTTGAGTCCGCCCCTTGATACAAAGGGAAGGGTATCTCCCCTGACCTCTAACTCTTTTATGGCAGCTATATCAAAGGTGGTTCCCGGCTTGTCCTCCCTCTCTCCGTTTACGAAGACATCGCCCGCCATGATCAGGGCCTTGGCCTTTTCCCTGGAGGGTGCAAGACCTCTGGAGACTAAGATGACGTCAAGCCTTTCTTTTTCCTTAGCCATATTTCCTACCTGTGTATTTCATCAAGTATTTTCTCAGCTATGGACTTTGCGTCGATTCCCAGTTCCTGCCTGAGTCTGTCCACACTTCCGTGGGTTACAAACTTATCCGGGATCGCAATGGAAAGCACGCTGCAGTCCAGCCTCTCCCCGTCCACGAAACTTCTGACTTTCTCGCCATAGCCGCCGCTTGCTACATTCTCTTCCATTGTCACAAAGATTCTGTGGCTCTTTGAAGCAAGCTTAATATATTCCGTATCAATGGGCTTCACAAATCTGGCGTTAACCAGTGAGCACTTAAGTCCCTTGTCCTTCAGTATCTCTCTCACCTCTTCGCCGATCTTCACCATGCAGCCCACAGCAAGAAGACAGATGTCCTTCTCCTCGTAGATGGGTTCGCACCTGCCCATTTCTATCGGTGCCCTGAACTCCTCCAGGCCGTCATACGCGTTGCCCCTCGGATATCTGATGGATATGGGTCCGTCAAAACCAACCGCGAACTTCATCATATCCGACAGCTCCCACTTGTTCTTGGGCGCCATGATATGCATGTTTGGCATGGATGACATGTAGGACAGATCAAAGATTCCCTGATGGGTCTCGCCGTCGCTTCCCACAAGCCCCGCCCTGTCTATGGCGAAGACAACAGGAAGATTCTGCAGGCACACATCCTCCATAATCTGATCATAGGCCCTCTGAAGGAAGGAGGAATAAACCGCGAATACCGGCTTGTAGCCTCCAAGCGCAAGGCCCGCAGCATAGCTAACTGCATGCTCCTCTGCTATCCCCGCATCCACAAATCTGTCGGGGTACATGTTCCTGAATCTCTTAAGTCCGGTGCCGTCCGCCATGGCAGCTGTAATTGCCACCACCTTGTCGTTCCTTGCGCCGAGCTTACACATAACTGTGGAAAAGATATCCTGGTAATTGGCAGTCGTTCTCGGGTTCCTGGGAAGCCCGTTCTCCACAATAAAGGGTTCCGTTCCATGGAACCTTGCGGGGTGTCTCTCCGCCGGATCATATCCCTTGCCCTTCTTGGTCACAACATGGACCATCACTGCCTTCTTGACCTTGCGGGCTTCCCTGATCGCTCTCACAAGTCCCGCAGTGTCATGACCGTCAACCGGCCCTAAATATGTGATACCGAGATTTTCAAAAACCATTCCCGGTACAAAAAGCTGTTTAAAACTGTTCTTGGCTCTCCTGATGGAGTCAACAACCTTAGTGCTGGTGCGAAGCTGTGCGTACACATCCTCTTTCAGGTTAAGATACCCTTGCGCCGTACGAACGCTGTCCAGGTACTGACCTACGCCTCCAACACTCTTCGAGATGGACATCTCGTTGTCATTTAAAATAATGATGAAATTGGTCTCCAGTTTCGAAGCATTGTTCATGGCTTCGTAAGCAAGTCCACCGGTCAAGGATCCGTCTCCGATCACAGACACAACGGCGTAGTCCTCGCCCTTCAAGTCCCTTGCCTTCACCATTCCAAGACCGGCGGAAATTGAAGTTGAGCTGTGGCCGGTATCAAAGGTATCAGCATCGGACTCGCACCTCTTGGGGAAACCGCTCATGCCGCCAAACTGCCGCAGATTATCAAAGCCCTCTTTCCTTCCGGTAAGGAGCTTGTGGGTGTAGGACTGATGTCCAACATCCCATATTATCTTGTCCCGCGGAACATCAAGCGCAAGATGAAGAGCCATGGTAAGCTCGACTGCTCCGAGGTTCGACGCAAGATGTCCCCCTGTGTGGGAGATCTTATCGATCAGAAAAGCCCTTATCTCAGCGGCCAACTCGCCGTACTGGGACTGGGGGATCTTCTTTATATCACCGGTTTCGTTTATCTGATCAAGAAGCATATCCTTACTCCTGTCATACTGCTTATTTGCTGCGGTAGATCAAATACTCAAAAAGCCTTGCAAGGAAACTGTCCTTAAAGCCCAGTTCCTCCATTATCAAAAGAGCTTCATCCGATAATTCTTTTACTTTCTTTTTTGCTTCTTCCATTCCGTAGAGGCTCACATAAGTGCTCTTGTTGTTTCGTTCATCTGAGCCTACGGGTTTTCCGAGTTCCTCTTCGTTGCCCTCAATGTCAAGAATGTCGTCCTGAATCTGGAAAGCGATGCCGACACAGCTTCCTGCCTTCTCCATCTTAAGGACGTCTCTCTCTGAAGCTCCTCCAAGGATTGCTCCTATCATAAGGCTGCTCTCAATTAAAGCACCCGTTTTATTCTCGTCAATATATGCAAGGACTTCCTTAGCCTTCTCATCGCTCTCATAGTGAGTGTTCTCGGATACGATGTCTGCGCACTGTCCGCCCACCATTCCGAATACTCCTGCCTTTCTTCCGAGAACGTCAAGAGCCGCAAAATATCTGTTTGGAGTATCTCCGTCGTAGGCCACAAGTTCTTTTCCGCAGGCTGCACCTTTGATCGCCGTCTCGAAAGCAAGGTTTAAAAGGCCGTCTCCTGCCAGAGTCGCCATTCCCGGCCCGTAAACCACATGGGTAGTCTTCCTGCCTCTTCTGAGTTCATCGTTGTCCATGGCTGGAAGGTCATCGTGAACCAGAGAATAGTTGTGTATCATCTCCATAGCCGCCATGAAGGGCAGCACGCATGAAGTGGACGCATCCTCTCCTGCAAAAAGTCTGAAACTCTCAAGCATCATAACAGGCCTAAGCCTCTTGCCGCCTGCCATGATGGAATAGTTCATTGCCTCTATAACGGTCCGGGCATAGCCCTCTTCTTTGGGCATATAGTCCTTAAGTACTTTCTCTGCAAATAAAGCCCGCTCTGCCAGACCTTCCTCAAATCCGTCAGTTCCCATTTACTCAAAGTCCTCCAGACTTTCGTCCTTTGCGATTGCCTGAACCTGATCTCAGATCCCGGCAAAAATTCTCTTTATAGTCAAAGTTTTCTTCCTTCATATATGCTGCCATCAGCTGAAATTATGGGGATCGGGCAGTCAAAGACGGCCTGTGCGACTGTCTTCTCTCTGAAAGCCCGCAAATCTAGAACCTCTGCCCCGGATGATGGCAGGATAAAGAATGCTCTGAATATATGGATTTCTACTGGTTGTATTTACTGCGCAAATTTCGCCAGCACACCGTTTATGAAGGAGGGCGATCCATCCTGCCCGTACTTCTTGGCCAGTTCAACAGCTTCGTTGATGGCTACTCCCGTAGGAACAGTATCATCATATCTGATCTCATAAACTGCCAGTCTGATGATGGCAAGATCCACCTTCGCGATCCTTCCGGTATTCCAGCCAGTGGTCTCTTTGTTGATGGCTTCGTCTATCTCGGGGAGTTTCTCGGCAATCTTCTCGTACTTGTCCCTGATGTAGTCAGTGTCTTTGGTCAGAAACTCCTGCTCGTCCTCCGTAATGGGAAAGAGCTCTTCCTGCTCTGCCATCTCATCCATTGAGTTAAATTCAACACGAAAGAGCAGCTTGAAAACCTGCTCTCTTAGTTCTGATCTAGTCATATATTTTTCCTTTATGCCTTAGGCATTGTAATTCCGGCGATCCTGATATTAACGTCCGTTACTTCAAGGCCGGTCATATTTTCAACAGAAGCCTTAACCCTGGTCTGAGCCTGCTGACAGGTTGCAGGGATGTTATAGCCATAGGCCATCATTAGAGCAAGTTCAACTCTTACTTCTCCGCCGGCAACATATACCTTTGCGCCTTTGGAGAGGTTCTTGCGGCCAACCTTCTCCATGTTATCGCTGGTGTAGCCGCCCGCCATGGCTGAAACGCCGTCAACTTCAAGGGCTGCCAGAGCTGCGATCCTTGCAACCACATCATCTGCGATCTTAACTGAGCCTACTTCTGCAATTTCTTTTCCCATTGATTTGTACCTCACAAAATAATATCTATATCAGTATAACATAAAACTCACTCGTTTGCTTGCAGCCAGAACATAATGGTCCCGGTATCCTCAAAAGTGGTGTATGACACTTTCGAAGTGTCTCCCTGCAGGTAGCCGAATACTTTTCTGTTGGTTATGAGCTCCTCAAAAAGAGAATCATAAACAGCATCGTTGGCGCACTTGATGGTCACGCACATGGAGCCGTCCCTGTAGCGGCGCTCGAACAGGTCGCTCACCAACGAAAGCTCTGCTTCAGTGAAGTATTCACCCTCCCTGACATAATAGTTGTCAGCAATGCTGTTGCACACCGGCATCCTTATTATGTCCGAGAGCTCGTGGTGCCTTCCAAGCTCTTCGGTAGTAACATTGAGATAGTCATAATTTACCGTAGGAACCTTGGTTGCATCAGCACTCTCGCCGGAAACAGTCTGATAGGAAGCATCTCCCCAGGTGACATCCACGTAGTAATACGCGTTGTTACACTGAACCAGATTCCATGCGTGCCTCTCTACCTTGCCGTTCTTGGTGGTGACAGTTCCCGATACGAAGCTGCATTCAATGTCCATCTTGTTAAGGAGGTACTGCGCAGCCTTGGCGTAACCATTGCAAACGCTCCTTCCCCCTATGAACACCGAGCAGATATTCTGATTGTCAGGCGCACCGGGATCATAATCAGTGTTCTCGATAATGTATTCGTAAACATACTTAATGGCGTAGTAGTCATCCTCAGAAACCGGGGCGTGGGAGAGGCATTCATTGACCTTGTCATTTATCATCATTTTCCGCTTCGCCACTTCGTTGGCGTCGCAGGTGTAATCCCCGGAAAAGCTCACTCTGGTTATCACGTCGTCCACCGAGTAGTTGGTGTAGCGGTACCCGCTCACGTAAAAGATCTCCGGGTGGTCCGTCATAATATACTCAAAGACCAGCTCAATCGCGTCACTGCTGGTGGTGGAAACAGCCACATCATCCTCCAGATTCTCCATTATCGTGAGCATCTCAACGTACAGAGTCTTGCCGGCATCCGTCAGTTTCTCATAGGCATATTTGCCCTTCTGCCGCTCTTTTTTATTTGCTATTCCCTGATCTGTAAGGCCAATGGCAGCTCTTTTCTGCAATACCTCTTTGTCTGCACCGGGATCTATGTTGGCAAGGTACTTTGAGGAGAAATCCATGTCCGCCTTGTTGTTCAGCTCCTGCTCCTCGTAGGTATAGACCGGCGGCTCAGCCATCACTTCCTCTGCATCAAAAGAAGCCACTTCTGAAGGAGAGTCCTTCTCTTCATCAGTGGTTGCCTGCAGAAGAATCTCCGGGGAAGTCTCGATAGTGGTCTCCTCGAAGATATCTTCATATTCTATTGGATCCCTGATGCCAAGGGCCTTCAGGTAGTCATCCAGGCTTTCGTACTGACATCCCGTCAGCACTCCGATAAGGAGGAATGACACCAGAACGCCGCAAATGGCACCCTTTCCATAAAAAGGTCTTTTCAACTGCTCCTCCAACGGACTTTATCAGTTCTTCTTGAACTCGGAAAGGACAAGTCCCTTGTTCCTCTCCATTGTCATGCCGACGCTCCACTCGTTAATGAACAAAAGAAGCGGTCTGTCGTGCATGTCCTTGATCTTCTTCATATCTGATGTGCCCACCAGTCTGGACATATCGACGTCCTCGTTGTCCACCCATCTGATGTACTCATAAGGAAGGGCCTCAAGAACTATATCTACATTGTACTCGCTCTCCAGCCTAAACTTCAAGACGTCAAACTGAAGTACGCCAACAACTCCAACAATGATCTCCTCAAGACCTGTGTTGTACTCCTGGAAGATCTGGATGGCGCCTTCCTGAGCGATCTGGGTGATACCCTTTACGAACTGCTTTCTCTTCATGGTGTCCACCTGGCGCACCCTTGCGAAATGCTCGGGAGCGAAGGTAGGGATTCCCTCGTAGGTCACGCTGTCCTTGGGCATGCAGACTGTATCACCGATTGAGAAAATGCCGGGATCAAATACGCCCATGATGTCGCCTGCATAGGCCTCTGAGAGGATCTTTCTCTCGTCCGCCATCAGCTGCTGGGGCTGGGAAAGCCTCATGACCTTGCCACTCTGCATGTGCTTTACTTCCTTGTCGGCGTCGTACCT
>JAEEGF011592969.1_pt1 | contig 18427 bp, 18 predicted proteins | sample 9134171 | NCBI WGS metagenome assembly JAEEGF01 (sample SAMN16246542, study PRJNA631951) | gut metagenome | biome: gut microbiome; feature: rumen; material: AP-attached | host: Bos | place: Iran: Karaj | collected 2018-10
TCTTGGTGGTTTTGATGCTTATGGCCCAATCCTTCTTGGCCTTAACGCACCAATCAACGACTTATCTCGTGGATGCAATGCACAGGAAGTATACTCAATGGCTATTATAACAGCCGCTCTTGCTTAATCTAGGTTGAGAAGCAGAACAGCCAGTACACATATGTATCTCCGACACGCTTTCGCTCTTGTCGCGCTCATTGCCCTACATAAGAAGCCTCTTACAGAGCCTTCTAAGTAGGGATGGCGCTTTATGGTCGGGAGATACACATGAGTTCTGTCTGTTCTTTTTTTATACTTTATAGATGCAAGAGCTATTTTTATAAACGAATATAATCATTGGAGAATATGAATGAGTAAATGGATATTACAACGCAAAGCCGCAGATTACGCTACACTTAGCGGGAAGCTAAAGGTGGACCCGGTTATTGTGCGCCTTATGGTGAATCGTGGGCTTGCTACTTATGAGGAGATGGAGGAATATCTTCATCCTACATTGAATAATTTGCCTGACCCACATTTGTTTGCAGACATGGACGAAGCCTGCGAGCTTTTGATGGAGGCAATTGATGAGGGGCAGAAGATTCGCGTAGTTGGAGATTATGATGTGGATGGAATTATGTCTACCTACATACTTACTACAGCCCTAAGAGAGGTTGGGGCAGATGTGGATTACGCAGTTCCTCACAGAATGATAGACGGCTATGGTATCAATCCAGAGATGGTTCAGGCCGCTTATGATGAGGGAGTTAGCTTTATCATCACCTGCGATAACGGTATTGCCGCAGCTCCTGCCATCAATCTTGCAAAGGAGCTTGGCATGACCTTTGTGGTGACGGACCATCACGAGGTTCCATTTGAATTAGCAGAAGATGGTGTTACCAAAATCCAGATGCTTCCAAATGCCGATGCAGTAGTTGATCCAAAAAGAGATGATTGTAATTATCCATTCAAAGGCATCTGCGGTGCCCAGGTTGCATGGAAGCTTGTAGATGTCCTTTATGAATTCCTTGGAATAGAAAAGGAAAAGGCAGATGCATTTTTGCAGTTTGCCAGCATTGCCACTGTTTGTGATGTAATGGAGCTAAAGGGCGAAAACAGAGCCACTGTTTATCATGGAATAAAGGCAATCGAAAGAACAGATAACATAGGCTTAAACGCTATTCTGGCAAGAACAGAATTAAAGGACAAGCCTTTAAGCTGTTATCACTTAGGCTTTATCATAGGTCCATGCCTTAATGCCAGCGGACGACTTGATACAGCAGGCCGTGCCATCGAACTATTAATGGAAGAGGATAAGGCAAAGGCACTGGCCATGGCTAACGAGCTGGTAGAACTTAACGGTCAGCGCAAGAACATGACTCAAACCGGCATAGACAAGGCAAAGGAACAGATAGAAACAACTGATTTAATAAACGACAGAGTTCTTGTAATCTATATTCCAGAATTACACGAAAGCTTGGCTGGAATAGTTGCAGGTCGAATCAGAGAAACATACAACAAGCCAGTTCTTGTAATCACTGATGCTGAAGAAGGTGCCAAGGGCAGTGGCCGTTCCATCCCTGCATACAACATGTTCGAAGAGCTTACAGCTGTAAAGGATGTGTTTACTAAATTCGGTGGTCATCCTATGGCAGCAGGCGTCTCTCTTCCAAAGGAAAAGATAGATGAATTAAGAACCAGACTTAATCAAAACTGCACTCTTACAGAGGATGACATGCAGGAGATTATCAAAATCGACTGCGACATGCCACTAGCCTATATTACAGAGGATTTGATTGATAGCATTGATATGCTGGCGCCTTTTGGTACCGGAAACAACAAACCTCTATTTGCACTGAAAAACATCCCAATCCTAAAGATGGCATACATGGGAAAAGAAGGTCAGTATCTTAGAATGACCGTGCAGACCGAAAATGGCGGCACTATGACAGCTCTGATGTTTAGAGGTGTGGAAGAGCTGGAAAAAACTATCATTGAAAAGTACGGAGACGGTGCTTGGCAGGGATTGTTTTCCGGCAATTCAAGAGGCGTAAAGGTGGACATTGTATACGAGCCATCTATCAATGAATTTAGAGGAAATCGCAGTGTCCAGATAATTATTGAGAACTTTAAATAGTAAAGTATTTTAATTGAATATAACAGATAAATCATATAAAATAAGTAGGATAATTAAGAAAGAACAGAGAGGGAGCGAATCATGGAAAATCAAGGTGTTTACGCCTTCAATTCAAAGGATGGACATTCTTTAATCCACTGCAGAAAATGGTTGCCAGAGGGTGAACCTGTTGCAGTAGTACAGCTTGTACATGGAATGGTTGATTATATAGAAAGATATGACGAATTTGCAAGATTCCTTACATCTAAGGGATATGTTGTAGTTGGACACGACCACATTGGACACGGTCAGTCTGTTACCAGCATGAATGAATTAGGTGTTATGACAGGAAAGCATCCTGCAGAGGATATGGTTGGAGATATTTACAATCACTACGCCATTACCAAGAAAGAATATCCAACACTTCCATATTTCATCCTTGGTCATTCCATGGGTTCATATATGGTGCGTAAGTTCTTGGCTGACAAAACAGCTTACCTGGATGGTTTAACAGGCGCTGTTATCATGGGAACAGGTCAGGAATCAGCAGCATCCTGCAACGCAGGCCTGGCTGTTATTAAAATATTATCTCTTTTCAAGGGTAAGAAATATCGCAGCGCTCTTGTCAGAGATATGTCTTACAGCAAGCCATACCGTCGTTACGATTGCTACGGCAAGGATTACGGCAATTCGTGGCTTTCTAAAAACACCAGAAACGTAGAAAACTACTATCACGACCCATATTGTACATTCATGTTTACACTTAATGCCTACAAGGGTTTGGTAGAAGCTGTAAAATATGTCGGTACTAAGGCATGTGTAGCAAAGATGAAAAAGGGGATTCCACTTCTTGTTGTTTCGGGAGACGCTGACCCAGTTGGTAATTTAGGCAAGGGAACTACAGCAGTTTACGAATCATTCAAAGCAGCAGGAATAAAGGACGTTACACTTAAGCTTTATAAGGGCGACAGACACGAAATTTTAAATGAGTTAGATAGAGAACAGGTTTTCCAGGATATCTATCAGTGGTTTGAAGCACACAAATAATGGAGCAATTATGGATTCTTTGGAGCATTTAATTACAAGGTCAATAAAGACATATTATAAAAGCAAGCTTTATGCTCCTGTTATCTTCTTAGTGATTTTGCTTGTCATTGGAATCATATTTCCGGTAAAGGAGCTAATCCTTCCAAAGATGTACGAGCCGCAGCAGGTAAGCCTTTACGATATGTATAATTCCAAGGAGCATTTCGCAAGATTTAATCTGCACAATCTTTATTTCACAGGCTACACCAGCAAATGGCTGGATAGAACCAGGGGCTATTACTACTACACAATGATTAATTCAGAATGCGTAGTAGTATTGCTTGACCCAGAATCCTGTGAGCAGGGCACACCAATCATCAAGGATATTTCTATCAAGGGCGAAATCATTTACGATTCAGCCGCTACCAGAACATTACTGACAAATCTTGCTAACGATTTGAATTGGAACGAAAACGGAATACTTTCTACAGTATCCTCATATTCAATATCCGAGCCAGATGCCACTGGAGCAGCAGCTGAACTATTTGAACTTTTCTATATTATATTGGGACTCTATAGCATCGCATCAATTATCATTTATTGTTTATATATTGCATTTCCAGTGATATCTATGCCTGTTCAAAAGACCAGGGCATACGGAAAGCCATCAGCTATTTTGGCTGAGGCTGAGGAGGAGCTTGCAACACTTCCACAGTTGGCAACAGAGGATATGTTCATCACTGAACACTATTTCATCGAAACTAGTAGCTACGGTGTTGCTATTGTTCCAATTGATGCTATAATTTGGATTTATAAGTATTCCACCATGCACAAATTCCTTTGGCATCATTTTTCCATCACATACACACTTTACATCACAGCTGGAAAACGTCATTACATCAAATGCCCTAAAAATATAAAGAGTGATATTGATGGTATTATGGACTATCTTGCAGAAGCAAATCATGATATATTAGTAGGGTTCTCAGAGGAGAATCGTCTAAAGGTGGAAGAGATTCAGAATGATTTTGATTTAGTTAGAAAGATAACAGGCTTTTTATCTAAGAGGGTTTAAATGGAAGCTTATACAGGCTTTGCTTCAGTCTACGACATGTTTATGGATAACATTCCATATGATGACTGGGCTAACAACATTAAAGAGATTTTTCAAAAATATAATATGCCAATGGAAATAGTTTGTGACTTGGGCTGCGGTACTGGCCAGATGACCAGACGCCTTAAGAAAATGGGCTATGACATGATTGGTATAGATATATCATATGACATGCTGATGGAAGCAATGGCGATGGAGGATTCCGATGGAATCCTTTATCTATGTCAGGATATGAAGGAGTTCGAACTATATGGTACAGTAGGTGCGGTGGTTAGTGTTTGCGATAGTATGAACTATCTTAAGAATACGGGCGAGCTTCTTACAGTTTGCAAGTTGGTAAACAACTATCTTGACCCTAAGGGATTGTTTGTTTTCGATGTTAAGACAGAACATTATTACAAAAAGCTTGGAAGCAGCACGATTGCAGAAAATCGTGAGGAGGGCAGCTTTATCTGGGAGAACGATTACGACGAAGCCACCCGAGATAATTTCTATTATCTGACCATCTACGACATGAATGAAGAAGGAACCTTCGACAGATACGAAGAGGAGCATCTTCAGCATGCATTCACAGTGGATGAAATTAAAGCTTCCATAGAAAAAAGTGGGCTACAGCTTCTGGAAGTGGTAGACGTTTCAACCATGAAACCACCTACAGAAGATAGTGATAGATTGTATTTTATAGCAAGAGAGGTAATAAAGTAATGAGTGATTATATAGTTAGAGGAACAGCCGCAAACGATTCAATCAGAGCCTTTGCCATCACCAGCCATGACATGGTAGAAGAGGCTAGAGAACGTCATAACACATCACCTATAGTTACAGCAGCACTTGGAAGAATGCTTTCAGCTGGTTCCATGATGGGTGTAATGCTTAAGGGCGAGGACGACCTTGTTACACTTCAAATTCAGGGAAGTGGCCCATTAAAGGGAATTACAGTTACTGCCAACAGCAAGGGCGAGGTTAAGGGGTTCCCTAATGTAGCAGTTGTAGATTTACCACCAAAGAACGGCAAGCTTGATGTAGGCGGCGCCATCGACCTTGGTATCATGAGAGTTATCAAGGATATGGGCTTAAAGGAGCCTTACGTTGGAACAGTAGAGCTTCAGACAGGTGAAATTGCTGAGGATTTAACATATTACTATGCTGTTTCAGAGCAGATTCCATCTTCTGTAGGACTTGGCGTACTTATGAATAAGGACAATACTGTTAATTGCGCTGGCGGATTTATCATCCAGCTTATGCCATTTACACCAGAGGAGGTTATCGAAAAGATTGAGGAGAACCTTAAGACACTTCCATCTGTTACAGATATGCTTTCAAGCGGTAAGACACCAGAGCAGATGCTTGAAACAGTTCTTGCTGGTCTTGATTTACAGTTTATGGAGACTTATCCAGTAGGCTACAAGTGCGATTGCTCTAGAGACAGAGTCATCAAAAGTCTTGCTTCACTTGGCAAGGAAGATATGGACGAAATCATTGCTGATGGCAAGCCGGTAGAGGTGAAATGCCAGTTCTGTAATGAGGCCTACGAGTTTTCCATCGAGGAATTAAAGACCTTTAGGAGGAAATAGTCAAATAAACTCCTACAATAGTAAAAAAGTTTAGTTGTTTTTAATTCACAATATCTTGTAAACTATGAAACGGAGTTATTGTATATACATATAATAGAAGGTAACCTTAATGAAAAAGCGTAAGAAGAATAAGTTTAAATCTTATAGACTAGATAGGTCTACAGTTATCAAATGCGGGATTATTTGCGCTGCTATTTTAGTTGTATATCTTATTGGAAGTCTATTTTTTAGCAAGCATTTTTACATCAGAAGTAAAGTGAATGGTGTTGGCGCATCATTTCTCGGTGCCGAAAGCACATACAATAAAATCGTTACAAATGCTGATAAATATACCATTTCCTTCAAGGATGCTGATGGTAATGTAGTTAACGAAGTAAACTCCAGCGATTTAGGCGTTGATGTTAATTACGATGCATCACAGGTTCAGGATATTCTTGATAAGCAGACTGGTTTCAACTGGATTGGTCGTTTAATTGTTCCAGCAGAATACTACACAGCTACAGGAAATTCCTATGATGCTTCTAAGGTTAAGGCCATAGCTCAAAGCCTTGATTTCAGCAATCAAAAATCTACTAAGGAATCTGAAGATGCTTACATAACATTTGATGGTGATAAATGGGTAATTGTCGACGAGGTTTATGGAGATAAAATAGACCAGGAGGGCGTTGAGGAAGCCATCATTTATGCTGTAGAAAATCTTGAAGAAGAGATTAACATTGCAGATGGTACATGCTACAACAAGCCTGATGTTAAGGCCGATGATGCTAACATTAAGGCTGCTGTTGATAAGCTTAATAAATATATGGATATTGATATTCATTACGACCTTGGGGAAGGTTTCACTGAGGATATTCCTAAGGAGACCAAGGCTTCATTCTTTAATTGGGACGATAAGTTCAAGGTAGGCTTTGATAGAGATGCAATTGGTGAATATGTAAATGCCATGGGTGACAAATATAATACCTACGGCAAGAAAAAGGAATTCACCACAACAGATGGCGAGGAAATCACAGTACCTGCTGGCTCCTTCGGTTGGCGTATTGCCTATGAGGGCGAAATAGATGCCATCATTTCTGATTTCAAAGGCGGCAAAGATGTTAATAGGGATTTCACTTATCTATATTATGGTACTAGCCATGGTGAGCATGATTATGGCAATTCCTATGTAGAGGTTAATCTTACAAAGCAGCACGTATATGTTTACAAGGATGGCGTTATGGTCTTTGACACACCTTGTGTTTCTGGTAAGATTGCAGGAAACCATGGCACACATACAGGTGTGTACCCAATAGCTTATAAGCAAACAGAAGCTACACTTAAGGGTGACAATTACGAATCTCATGTTCATTTCTGGATGCCATTCAACATGGGCGAAGGCTTACATGATGCTACATGGCGTTCAAAGTTTGGCGGAAATATATATAAAACAGGCGGAAGCCATGGATGTGTTAACCTTCCATTATCCTCAGCTGAAAAGATATATGATATCGTTGAGGCAGGCTGGCCAGTTATTGTATTTTACACAGGTGATACTGAAGAGGAGAACTACAAGCTTCAAAATCCTCAGCTTAACGTAATAGATTTAATCACAAAGATAGGCCCTGTAACATCAGTAGAGCAGGAACCATCTATTGCACAGGCAAGAGCTCAGTATGAAGCTTTAACAGATGAGCAGAAGGCGTTAGTTACAAACTACCAGGATCTTGTTAACGCAGAGCTTACACTTCAGGTATTAAAGCAGCAGGCAGCAGACGCGGCAGCTGCAGCGGGTGAGGTAGCACCTGCAGATGGAACAGTTGTGACACCATAGTTTCTATTGAATGTGAGGCAAATATGACTAGTTGGAAAGAAAACGTTCGAGAAGTAGTACCTTACACACCAGGCGAGCAGCCTAAAACAAAAGTAATAAAGCTTAACACAAATGAGAATCCATACCCACCAAGTCCTTTGGTGGGTAAAGCTATTTCTAATGTAAAGCTTGATACACTTAGGAAATATCCAGATCCTAATTGTAGTAACCTGATTTCTGCAATCGCAGAATATCATGGCTTTGACACTGAAAATGTTTTTGTAGGAGTAGGCTCAGATGATGTTCTTGCAATGAGCTTCCTTACATTTTTCAATTCCAAGAAGCCAGTATTTTTCCCAGATATTACATATTCTTTTTATGATGTTTGGGCTGATTTATTCAGAATACCATACGAAAAAAAGAGCTTGGATGAGGCCTTCAAAATAAAACAAAGGGATTATGACAGTCCTTGTGGTGGTATTGTTATCCCAAATCCTAATGCTCCAACAGGTATAGCAGAGCCAGTTTCATTTTTTGAAAACATAGTAAAGAACCATCCTGAATGCGTGGTCATCATTGACGAGGCTTACGTTGATTTTGGTTCAAAGTCCTGCATAGACCTGGTTCGTAAATACGATAATCTGTTAGTGGTTCGCACATTTTCAAAATCAAGAGCCATGGCTGGAAATCGTATAGGCTATGCCATCGGTGGAAAAGAGCTTATCAAATATCTGTCTGACTGCAAGTTTTCATTTAATTCATATACAATGGATTCCATTACACTTGCGGCAGGCGTTGCGTCTATTCAGGATGACAGCTATTTCAAGGAAAAGCTTGAGGCAGTTATCAACACTAGAGAATGGACTAAGAAACAGCTTTCCACACTGGGATTTACTTTTCCAGATTCAAAGAGCAATTTTATTTTTGCAAAGCACGAATCTATTGAGGCTGCTTATATTTTTGAGGAGCTTAAAAAGGCTAGAATATATGTAAGATATTTTTCTAAGCCAGAACGTATTTCAAACTATCTGCGTATTAGCATCGGAACAGATGAGGAGATGCAGGTGTTTATAGATGAATTAAGTAAGATAATTAAAGGAGTTTAGTTTTAATGATTAATTATTTAGTAGTATTTTTTATTTCCATGGTACCATTGATTGAGCTTAGAGGAGCAATTCCTTATGCAGTTGCTAACAACATGCCACTTCTTCAGAGCTACATCATCGCAATCATCGGTAACATGATTCCTATGCCTATCATTTTCTTCTTCGCAAGAAGAGTTCTTGAGTGGGGTAAGGATAAGCCAGTTATCGGAGGTTTCTTTACATTCTGTCTTGAAAAAGGACACAAGGGTGGCGAGAAGCTTAAGGAAAAGGCAGGTAATGGTCTTTATGTTGCATTATTATTATTCGTAGGTATTCCAGTTCCTGGTACAGGTGCTTGGACAGGTACACTTGCAGCATCAATCCTTGATATGGATTTCAAGAAGAGCGTTAAGGCAACAATGGCAGGCGTAGTTCTTGCTGGTGTTATCATGGGCGCTGGAACAAAAATCATTATGCTTATTGCTAGCTTATTTTAAAGGGTGTAAATAATGGATACAGTTAATATGATCATTAACGTAATTGCGATAATGGCTGGTCTTACAATCTACATCGGTATCAGCAATACCAAATGGGGTAAGGCACATCAGCAGTATCAGTATGCCATAATGCTTGGAGCAATTCTTCTTGCAGTTATAATTGGAGGATTCATCAGATGGCTCGTAATAGTAAAGTAAAAAAATCAGGCAGCACAGCTTGCGAATATTGTAACAACTTTGTTTGGGACGAAGAGGACGAGCAGTACTACTGTGAAATGGATATGGACGAGGACGATTATGTAAGACTGGTAACAGGTCATTATAACGAATGTCCATATTTCGTAAATGGGGATGAATACAAGGTGGTAAGACACCAAATGTAAAATTGTTTTCATAATAAACCTTTAAATGGGTAATATGAAACATTATAATAAGGTTAGTGAAAAATTTAGGAGGTATTGGTAGTGAAAAAATTAAAGACTTCACAGTTATTTAAGTCTGTAGCGGCACTTTTACTGGCTGTATGCATGACTTTGTCAGTGCCAGTTACAGCTAAGGCTGCGGGGGCGCAAGGAATCGATGTTTCTAAGTATCAGGGTGCAATCAATTGGGCGGCAGTTGCTCAGTCGGGTGTTTCCTATGCATTCGTTAAGGTTGGAAGCACAAAGAGTGGTATTGACCCATTATTCGCAGCTAATGTACAGGGTGCACAGGCTGCAGGTATTCGTACAGGTGTATATGTTTATTCATACGCAACAAGCGTAGAAGCAGCAGCTCAGGAGGCAGCTTTGGTTCTTCAGTGGATAGAGCCATACAACATTAACTTCCCAGTTGCTTTTGATATTGAGGATAAGACACAAAAAGGTTTAGACCCTAACACATGTACAGCAATGGCTAACACATTCTGTAGCATTATTTCACAGGCGGGTTATACACCAATAGTTTATACTTACGCAAACTTTTACAAGACACATTTCACATCAGCTCTTGCTTATGACAAATGGATAGCTCAGTATTCAGATCATAACGATATTCCTGGTTGGGCTTTATGGCAGTATTCTTCAGGCGGAGCAGTAGCAGGTATCAACGGAAGAGTTGATATGAACATTGCAGCTAAGGATTACACAGCATTCATTCCACAGCTTGGTTTGCTTGACCTTGGAGCAGGAAATGTTTTCTTCTTCAACAATTTCCGTAGACAGTTTGGTTGGGTAGATATTGCAGGAACTAAATATCACACAGACCCAGCTACTGGTATTGTTACTTATGGTTGGTTTGCAGACCCAACAGGTACATATTATTTCGCACCTAAGACAGGTAACGCTGTAGTAGGTCTTAACACAATCGACAAGGGTATTTATTACTTCAACGAAGCAGCACAGCTTCAGACAGGATGGATTGATTTAGGTGGTAACACATTCTTATTCAACCCAGCAGAAAATGGTAAGTTGTACACAGGCTGGTGGGCAGACCCAGCAGTTGGTACACGTTACTTAGATACAACAGATGGTCACATGGTAAAGGGACTTGTTGTTATCGACAAGGATATTTACTATTTCAACGAGCAGGGCTACTTACAGACAGGTTGGGTAGATGTTAACGGCATCACATACTTATTCAATCCAACAGACAATGGTAAGCTTTACAAGGGATGGTGGACAGATGCTACTGGCACATACTACTTAGACCCTAAGGATGCTCACAAGACAACAGGACTCGCAGCTATCGACGGAAGCGTTTACTACTTCAACGAAGCAGGTCAGATGCAGATTGGTGCATACGTTGTTAACGGTAATACATATTACTTTGGACCAGATGGAAAGATGCAGACAGGTTTCCAGCAGGTTGGAAATAACCCATTCTACTTTGCAGACAACGGTGCAATGGTAAGGGGTGTATTCCAGGCTAAGGATGGAAACATCTACTACGCAGATGATAAGACAGGTATCATTATTAGAAACCAGGTTATGAAGGTTGGCGCACAGCAGTATTTGTTTGGCGCAGATGGTAAGCTTGTTAAGAATCAGATAGTACAGATTGGAAACATGTTATATCAGACAAACGAAACCGGTGTTGTTACTGCGCAGGCACCTGCGCAGTAAAGGGTACAAAACAGAGGATATAATCACTCCGAATATACCCTGAATGATGTTTGGAATGATTCCTGCAAGGGATGCAATAACACCTGCAGAAAGAGTAACATCATTTAAAACCGAAAGCATAAATATTTCAAAAACAAAATAACCAAAAACCATGACAGCCTCACCAGCTACTCCACTAATGATCAGTGCTGGTAGGGCTGTTTTTGTATGTATATGTTTTGCAATAGGTTTGCAAATGAAATAGGCTGTAATGGCTGTAAGTGCCTTAATAATAAATGTGGCTGGAACATAAATAAAATATCCACCAATCAAATCCGAAAGTGCTGAACCAAACCCAGCGGCCAATGCTCCCCATACAGGCCCTAGCAGTAAGCCCGACAGTAATACGAAACCATCTCCAGGATGTACGTAGCCGTTAGTAGGAGTTGGTATTTTGATAATCATAGTGCCGATGCAGGTAAGTGCAGCAAACAATGCCGCGATGATTGTTATTTTGGTGGTGTCTGTTTTTAATCTCATTATCTAGTCCTCCTCATCAAGTGAAATTTGAAAAAGCGCTATTTCATTTTTTGAATGTTGAAGCTATAATAGCACTAAGCTGTAACTAAAAAAATGCGCAAATTATGCAATAAAAAAGGGGACAGATATGAAGGTATATGAACAGGTTTATAGCTTTTATGTAAAGCAAATAGAGGATGGCAGCCTAAAGACAGGGGACAGAATGCCTTCCATCAGAGAATCGGAGCGTACTTTAAATGTAAGTAGAACCTCCATAGAAACAGCATATCTACAGCTGGCGGCAGATGGCTACATCTATTCAGTGGAGAAGGTGGGATATTTTGTATCTGACATGGTCTTACGAATAGAAAATGAGAATAATCAGTTCAGCTCAGGAAACAAAAAAGAAAGAAAAGAATACACCTATGACCTGGCTGTTATTGGTGAGGACAAAACAGTGTCTTGCCTGCAGCTATGGAGACGATACATGAAATCTGCACTTAGACAGGAGGAAAGACTGCTTAATTATCCTAATAATCAGGGGGAGGAGGATTTGCGCCAGGAGATAGCAGCTTACGTTCGAAAAACAAGAAATATCATTTGCAGTGCAGATGATATTGTAATTGGGGCGGGCTTTCAAAGTCTATTATCACTTCTAATTTCCCTTATTCCAGGGGAGAAAACCATATCATTTCCAACAAAGAATTTTGCTGATGGTGCCACTATATTTAAGAACGCAGGCTATGAAGTAAACTATAGAAATAAAGAATGTCACGTTATCTATGTTACACCTTCCTATATGACAAAATGGGGCGAGGTTATGACCATGAAACGACGTCATGAGCTAATCGACCATGCCAGAATTAACAATCATCTTATCATTGAGGATGATTATCAAAACGAATTTGTATTTTCAAATAAGGCTACGCCAAGTCTGTATGCCATGACAGGCGGGGAGAATATTGCCTTCTTAGGTTCATTTTCAAGAGTCCTACTACCTAGTGTCAGAATCAGTTTTTTGGTTTTGCCTAAGGGTGTTAGAAAAGAATACGATGGAATAAAGCATCTATATAATCAGACTGCATCCATAGCAGAGCAGATTGCACTGGCATCATTCTTACGAGACGGTCATCTTAACAGACATATCAAAAAGATGAGACGATTGTACGAAGAAAAACGAAAGCTGATGTATGAGGGATTAAAAAAGGTATTCGTAGATGATGCCAGCATTTTTATGGGTGAAAGTGGAATGGAAATAGGAGTGAAGCTTTCTGGAAAGCACATAGAAGATAAACTAAAGAAAGGCGATGTCCGTGTAAACATAGTAGATTCAGGGTCAGATTCAGCCATGTTTTTGGTTAGCTGCAGTAGGATTAACATAGATGATATAGGCCTTGCAATAGATAAATTAAATTATGGTTTACAATAATGCTTTAGTATGCTAAAGTATGTATATGACAATTTAGTACATTATCACACTAAAGTGTTTTGAAACTGTAAACAATAATTTAGAGGAGATTCTACTATGAAAAAAAGACTATTAGCAGGAATACTCACAGGGATTATGATGCTTTCCATGGTTGGTTGTGGTTCTGCAGAAAGCGACCTGGAATACATCAAAAACAAAGGCACACTTACAGTTGGTATCACAGATTTCGCACCTATGGATTACAAGGATGATAACGGCGATTGGATTGGCTATGATGCAGATTTAGCTAAGAAGGTGGCAGAGTCTCTTGGTGTAGAGGTTGAATTTGTAGAGATTGACTGGGACAACAAAATTCTGGAGCTTCAGAACAAATCCATTGATGTGGTTTGGAATGGCATGACACTTACACCTGAGGTTACAAATGCAATGGCATGCACAAATGCATATCTTAACAACGCTCAGGTTGTAGTAGTAAACAAGGACATGGCTGATTCAGTAACAGATGTTGATTCAGCAAAGGAGCTTAGCTTTGCAGTTGAATCTGGTTCAGCAGGTGAGGCAGCAGCAGAAGAAAACGGCTTCAACTATGTAGCAGTAAAATCTCAGGCAGATGCAGTAATGGAGGTTTCAGCTGGTACATCAGATGCTTGCATCATCGACCTTCTTATGGCAGGTGCAATGGTAGGCGAGGGAACCAGCTACGAGAATCTTACACACACTGTTGAGCTTACTACAGAAGAATATGGGATTGGATGTAGAAAGGGTTCTGACTTAGCTGAATACATCAACAAGGAGCTTAAGACTCTTTATGACGACGGCACAATGGAAGAAATCGCAAACACCTACGGTGTGCAGGATGCAATCGTAAAACTATAAAATAATTATAAGGACACATTATGTTTTCGAATGTAACATTATCACTTTTAGAGGGTTTCTTAGGAACCCTCAAATTGTTTTCATTAACTTTATTATTTTCACTTCCACTAGGACTTATTATTAGCTTCGGCTCGATGAATAAAAATCTGGTAGTTAAATTACCAATTAGATTTATTATTTGGGTGGTGAGGGGAACACCATTGATGCTTCAGCTATTAATAATCTTTTATGGACCAGGAATCTTTTTAGGAGTGAATCTGTGGGGTGCAGGAGATAGTGGTCGATTTACAGCGGCACTGGTGGCCTTTGTAATCAATTACGCCTGCTATTTCAGCGAAATATATAGGGGTGGAATTCAATCAATACCAAAGGGCCAATACGAGGCAGCAGCAGTATTGGGGCTTAGCAAAAGCCAAACCTTTTTCAGGATTGTTTTATTACAGGTAATTAAGAAAATCGTTCCTCCTATTTCAAACGAGGTAATAACACTGGTAAAGGATACTTCTCTTGCCAGAGTTATTGCCTTTTATGAAATCATCTGGGAGGGCGAGCGTTTCATTAAAAGCGCAGGTATCATCTGGCCATTATTCTACACAGGTGCATTCTACCTAGTGTTCAGCGGCCTTCTTACATTACTGTTTGGGTATATTGAAAAGAAGCTTGATTACTTTAGATAAGCGAGAAAACTATGAAAATATTAGAAGTTAACGATATTAAGAAACAATTTGATAATGAGGAAATTCTAAAGGGTATATCATTTGATATGGAGGTTGGGCAGACTCTGTCTATTATCGGAAGCTCCGGCTCCGGAAAAACAACACTCCTTAGATGCCTCAACTTTTTGGAAATCCCAGATTGTGGAACCATATCTGTAAATGGAGATTTGCTGTATTTTGCCAACTACACAAAGCTGAAGGAGGCAGATATCAGAAAGAATCGTCATCATTTTGGAATGGTGTTTCAGCAGTTTAATCTTTTCCCACAGTACACAGCCTTGGAAAATGTCACATTAGCATCTAAGCTTTCAGCTAATTCCAAGGAAGAAATAGAAGAGATTACAGAAAATGGAAAAGAGCTGCTTAGAAAAATGGGTCTAGAGGATAGAATGGACAACTATCCACATCAGCTATCAGGAGGTCAGCAGCAGCGAGTAGCCATAGCAAGAGCTCTGGCGCTGAAGCCTGACATTCTATGCTTTGACGAGCCAACATCGGCTTTGGACCCAGAGCTTACTGGTGAAGTTCTTAAGGTAATAAAGGAGCTGGCCGAGCAGAAGACTACAATGATTATCGTAACTCACGAAATCGGATTTGCCAGAGAGGTATCTGATGAAATCATTTTCATGGATGATGGAGTGATTGCAGAACAGGGACCACCTTCCCAGGTTATAGATAATCCTTTAAATGAGAGAACAAAGCAGTTTTTGACTAACTATCGTAAATAGCATAATGAAAGGGAGATTGAAATGGCAACACTAGGAATCGTAATTGCAATCGTGGTTTATTTAGCAGGTTTGCTTATTATGGGAGCCACATTTGCAAAAGAAAATCACACCGTTGGAGATTATTACTTAGGCGGAAGAAAGCTAGGACCATTTGTTACAGCGATGAGTGCAGAGGCGTCAGATATGTCATCCTGGCTGTTAATGGGACTGCCTGGTATCGCATACGCAAGCGGTATTTGTGATGTTTTTTGGACAGCACTTGGTCTTGGAATCGGAACCTATATGAACTGGTTGATAGTAGCCAAAAGGCTTAGAAAATATTCGGAAAAGAATAATTCAGTTACCATTCCGGATTTCTTTGAACACAGATTTAGAGATAAAAGCCATGCGCTACTTTTAATATCTTCAATGATTATCGTGGTATTTTTTATACCTTATGTTGGTTCTGGCTTTGCCGCATGTGGCAAGCTGTTTTCTTCTCTTTTTGGATTAGATTACACAATCGCCATGATTGCATCTGCAGCTGTTATCATAGGCTATACCGCTACAGGCGGATTTATGGCTGCATCAGTTACGGATTTTGTTCAGTCAATTATTATGACCATAGCTCTTATTGCAGTAGTTTGCTTCGGACTTTCCAGTGTTGGTGGAATAGATGTAGTTAGCAACTTTGCCACATCCTTGGATGGATATATCAGCGTGCTAGCTACCCATGATTTTGCAACTGGAAGCCGCGTATCCTACGGCGGAATAATCACCATCATTTCAACAATGGCATGGGGACTTGGATATTTTGGTATGCCACATATCCTCCTTAGATTCATGGCTATCGAAGACCCAGAAAAGATTAAGCTTAGCCGTAGAATATCAACTGTTTGGGTATTTATCGCAATGGGCGTTGCAATCTTCATCGGTGTAATGGCTCATACCATGGTAAGCGTAGGCGTTTTGGATGAGCTTAAAGATTCAGAAAGAGCAATCGTAATCATCGCCCAGACTCTTGCAGAGCACAGCTTTGCAGCTTCACTACTTGCTGGTGTAATCCTTGCAGGTATTTTGGCATGTACCATGTCTACCTGTGATTCACAGATGTTAGCTGCTTCATCATCTGTTTCTGAAAACATATTGCACGAGACACTGGGAATTGAGCTTTCAGAGCATATGCAGATGGTAATGGCAAGAATCGTTCTTATTGTTATTGCAGCAATCGGAATCGTTATTGCAAGAGACCCTAACAGCTCTGTATTTGGTATTGTATCTTTTGCATGGGCAGGCTTTGGCGCTGCCTTCGGTCCTATTATGCTACTTGCTCTGTTTTGGAAGAGAGCTAACAGATATGGTGCTATCGCAGGTATGCTTGGTGGCGGCATTATGATTTTTGTATGGAAGTTCATGATTAAGCCTCTTGGTGGAATATTTGGAATATACGAATTGCTTCCAGGATTCATTGTAGGATTATTGCTATGCGTAGTAGTAAGTCTTTTGACACCTGCTCCAGAGAAGGAGATAGTAGAGGAGTTCGAATCCATCTAATAAATTGAGAATATATATCAACAAGACATAATATCACCTATAACCTATTGACTAAGTAGGTTATAGGTGATATTTTCTTTTACATAGTTATTCGATAGGCGAAACTATTAAAAATGTGAAAGGAAGGAACAATAATGTTTGTATATGCAGATAATGCGGCGACAACAGCTGTTAGCAAAAAGGTAGTGGATGCAATGCTTCCATATTTTACAGAAGTGTATGGAAATCCATCCAGCTTATATTCGGTAGGCCAGAAGGCTAAGGAAGTTTTAGAGGAGGCCAGAGAAAGGGTTGCAAAAATATTAGGTGCAAAGCCTAGAGAAATATATTTCACTTCAGGTGGCAGCGAGGCAGATAATCAGGCCATCATTTCAGCTGCAAGAGCAGGTGCTAAAAAGGGCAAAAAACACATCATTTCATCTAAGTTCGAACATCATGCAGTGCTCCACACACTTGAGGCGTTGGAGAAGGAAGGGTTTGAGATTACACTTGTGGATGTTCATTCTAACGGTGTGGTTGACCCAAAGGAGATTGAGGATAAAATTCGCGAGGATACAGCACTTGTAACAATTATGTATGCCAATAACGAAATCGGAACTATCCAGCCTATAGCAGAAATCGGCAGAATCTGTCGTGAGAAAAAGGTGTGGTTCCATACAGATGCAGTTCAGGCTATCAGCCATGTGCACATAAATGTGGAGGAGCAAAATATTGATATGCTTTCAATATCGGCCCACAAGTTCCACGGTCCTAAGGGCGTGGGCGTGTTGTATGCCAAGGGCGGAATTCCTCTTACAAACGTAATCAACGGTGGTGCTCAGGAAAGGGGCAAGCGAGCAGGTACAGAAAACCTGGCAGGTATTGTTGGTCTTGCAGTAGCACTGGAGGATGCAGTGGCACACATTGATGAAAATAATGAAAAGCTATCAAAGCTTCAGGATAGATTAATCGAAGGTCTTTCGAAGATTCCTTATTCCGAGTTAAACGGAGATAGACATGCTAGAGTAACATCTAACGTAAACTTCTGCTTTGAGGGTATCGAGGGAGAATCACTTCTTCTTTTGTTGGATGACAAGGGTGTGGCTGTATCATCAGGTTCTGCATGTACATCAGGCTCACTTGATCCAAGCCACGTTTTACTTGCAATTGGTCGCCCACATGAGGTAGCTCATGGTTCACTTAGAATCTCTCTTGGTGAGGATGCTACAGAGGAGCAGGTAGACTACATTATTAAATCAGTTGCTGAGGTTATCGAATATCTCAGAAGCTTCTCACCTTTCTGGGGCGATTTAGTAAGCGGTAAGAGACCACATGTATTTGCTGAGCACAAAGAAGCAGTTTAGTTTTTGATTATATTTTTATAGA
>JAEEGF012501846.1_pt1 | contig 18425 bp, 13 predicted proteins | sample 9134171 | NCBI WGS metagenome assembly JAEEGF01 (sample SAMN16246542, study PRJNA631951) | gut metagenome | biome: gut microbiome; feature: rumen; material: AP-attached | host: Bos | place: Iran: Karaj | collected 2018-10
AGCCTACTGCGGGTCATTTCCCAAAGAACCCAATAATTGGTATCTGGATGATCTTCTGCTTTTCGCCAAGTAAGCATAGAACGTTTGAGCCATTCATCAGAAAGGTCTCCTGACCTAGAAGCAAGTTCCTGCCCAATGGCAGTTTCGTATATAGGCCATACAGAACCGCCAGAAGATATTATATTTTTATGAGCATCGGAAAGCAACATAGTCAATTCGTTCTTACCGGTCTTATCTTGTATAAAAGCAGTCATTTCAACATATTTTCTTCGGTAAAAACCATTTTCAGGATATTTGTCTCTTAAATTGGCATAGATTTTCTTAGCTTCTTCATATCTACAGAAATTTTCGTAAAGCTTGGCCAATTCAACTGTCTTTTCCATATCTGAAGAAAGATGAACATGGGTTTTCATATAATCGACAGCTTTATCAACATTGCCTTTTACTCGCTCAACAAGAGCTAACCCATGAAGAGCCTCAGAAATATCACCATAATTTCTTGTTATTTCTTTAAAGCATTCTTCTGCCTTACGAAGCCCTTCAAGCTGAAAACTGGATTTAAAAGAAAAGATGTAATAAGCATAGCCTTTTACAAGCATTGGAACAGCTGAATCTCTGCGATAACCACCTAAATCTGATTCTATATTTTTAATAATAGAATCTAACATGTCTACTGAAACTCTTGTTCCTCTAACCATACATCTTTTTAGTCTTAAAAGCATCAAATGAGCCTTTAATTCCAAGGGATAATCCTTAGTAATGGCAGTCAGCAATTCTATAGACATCTGAATATTATTCAAAAACACATAAGTTCTTGCCAACTGATAACTAACTTCAAAATTTGATGGCTCTGCAGCTCTAACAACAGAAAGTAACTGAGATGCTTTTTCTATATCCGCAGTCTTTAAAGCTATCTTTGCCATCAGTTTCGCCCAGTCTGGATTGTTTGGAACAAGTGCTAAAGCCTTTTCTAAACGTTCTGCCGCAGTCATATAAAAACGTTTTTCCAAGGCTGCTTCGCCCTGTTTTGCATACTTTTCGCCTTCGGCTCTGGCTTTTTCTAATTTTATAATTTCTGGAGCCTGATAAGCTCTCAAACAGGTTGGGTCTATCTTAGAAGCCTTTTCGAAAGCATCCTGAGAGTTTTCATACTGACCCAGTTTTATTAAGGTTTCGCCATAATCACACCAATCTTCTGCAGAAGCATCTTTTAAAGAAAGAAGGCATTTCTGAGATTCAGCTTTAACAGAATAGCTTCCTATAGCATCAGAAGCAATTATAGCCCCTTCGTGAGCCCATATAGATGTTGGATCGGCAGCTATAGCACTAGAATAGACTTCTATTGCATTATCATATTTTTTCAATCTGAGGCAAACCTCACCAATAAGCTTTAAAACTTCTAAATGGAAAGGACTTAAAGCTCGTGCCGCTTCTAGAAAATGAAGAGCACGAATATCGTTTTTCAGCCCGATAAAATACTTTGCTATATCTAGAAGACACTCACCGTTTTGAAGTTTGGAACTTTCTATTTTGCCAAAAGTATCGTCAGCACTATCAAACATACCCATAGTATTTTGAAGCTTGCCAAGTTCCAACAGAATATTAATATCATTGGGCCTCAAAGTATTAGCCTCAGATAGTTCTTTAAGCGCCGTTCCTGTTTCGCCCATTCCTAGCCATGCTTTACCAAGACCTAAATGCATATCTGCATCTTCTTTAAAAGTCTTAACCGCATCAGAATAGTTTTTTACTGCCCCATCAAAGAAACCTCGTGCAAGCATCGTTTCACCCATAAGTGAGTACATTTCGCGAGTTGCACCAGCTTTTTCTTTGTACATTTTTAAATACTTCTGGGATTCTAAAATATTGCCAATACTCAAATGAATCTGAGCTAGTCTTATTAAAACTTCAGGTTTTTCATCTGAAACCTTAACTAGTTTTTTAAGCCAACTCAATGCAGAATCTTTTTTGCCAGAGTTATATAGCAGTTCAGCTAGATGAGAAATGGTATCAGCATCATAAACTGTTTTATCGCCTGAATGCAAAGCATTCTGCAAACATTCAACAGCTTCTTCCCTTTTACCCAAAGCTTCTAAAACTTTTGCTCCCATACGCATTACAACAGGATCATCTGGGCAAATTACCTTTGCTGCTCTATAAGTGGAAAAAGCCTGCTGTTTTTTATTTAACGCAAGCTGAGCATCAGCAAGATTAACATAAGATGCAGAATCCGACGGATTTTTCTTTAATTCAAGTTCAAGAGCAGTTAAGTCGTTTTGAGTATATGTCATATTAACCTTTACTTAATAGATTACATTTCGCGAGGAACTTCTATTCCAAGCAAGTCAAGTCCAAAAGCCAAAGTTTTTCTAGTCATATTGCATATTTCTAGTCTTGAAGCTTTAATAGCAGCGTCTTCACAGTTCATAACACTGCATTTATCATAGAAGGAAGAGAAACATACAGAAAGTTCGTAGAGATAATTGCAGAGAACATGAGGTCTTAAATCTGTAGCAACAGCAGTTACTGCGGTATCTAAGCTCATTATCTTCAGCATGAGTTCTCTTTCTTCAAGACTGCTTATAACAGCTTTTGCAGAATAAGTATCAATATTTTCTTCTGCTTTTCTGAATATAGAGCAAATTCTTGCGTGTGCATACTGCAAATAAGGAGCTGTATTGCCGTTTAAAGCAAGCATTCTGTCAAAAGAAAAAACATAGTCATTATTTCGATTTTGAGAAAGATCAGCGTATTTGATTGCGCCAATACCAACCATTCTTGCTACATCTTGTTTCTGTTGGTCAGAAAGCTTAGGATTTTTTTCATTAACAACATTATAAGCTCGTTCTACTGCTTCTTTTAAAAGTTCTGCCAACTTTACATTTTCACCGCTTCGAGTTTTTAAAGGCTTATTATCTTCGCCTAATATGCTTCCAAAAGGAACATGTTCAAGCTTGACATTGGGGTCAGCCAATATACCTGTAGCTCTAGCTGTTGCAAATACTTGTTTGAAATGAAGAGCCTGGCGAGCATCGGTAACATATATTACACGCTTTGCTCCTAATTTATGTGTTCTGAATCTCATGGCTGCGAGGTCAAATGTGGCATAGTTATAACCGCCATCAGATTTCTGAATAATTACAGGAAGAGGATTGCCTTCTTTTGACTTGAATTCATCTAAGAAAACACACTGAGCACCATCATCTTCTTTAAGCATTCCACTCTTTTTAATTTCGGCAACAGTATCTGCGAGCATGTCTCGATAAAAACTTTCGCCTCTTTCATCTTCTGGCGTAAGCTTTACATTCAAAAGCTTATAAATTCTGTATACTTCAGCCATTGATACTCGTGTAATCTTTTTCCATAAATCCAATAGTTCAGCATCACCCTGCTGAAGTCTAACCAAATATTCATGACAGGCAGTTGCAACTTTGGGGTCTTCTTTGCTTTCTGCTGTTGCAGCTTTATAAAGTTTTTCCAACTCAGCTAAAGGAAGTACTTCTTCTAAGGAAACCCCTTCTTTTTCTGCTTTACGAATAACTGGTTCTGCCTTATAAATAACCATTGCCATTGGTAAACCCCAGTCGCCAAGATGATTCTGACGAATCACAGGATTACCTAAGGCTTCTATTACTCTGGCCAAAACATCGCCGATAATTGTAGAGCGAAGGTGACCAACATGCATCTGCTTAGCAATATTTACGCTGGAATAATCAACTACAGTTGGAATAACTTCATCAACTGATAAGTTTAAAACTTTTTTACTTTCGCAAAGTTCATTAAAATTCTTTTCTATAATAGTATCTGAAAGATACATATTAATAAAACCAGGTCCAGCAATAGTAACTTTAGAGAACCAATCTTTTTCAGCTTCCAATAAAGAAACTATTTCTGCAGCAAGTTTCTGAGGTGGACATTTACACAATTTGGCAAACTTCATTGCTGCATTTATTGAATAATCGCCATTCTTTTTGTCTGGTGGAACCTGAACATCTATAGGAGAGTCATTTTTGACACCATATTTTTCAAGAACTTGGTTTAATTTAGATTGAATAAGCTGAATAAGCTGTTTTTTCATATATATTTTCCTTTTTAAGCCTTTGACTTAAATATAAGCCAGATACCTATTATACCTATAACAAAGTTACACAGCCAAACACCCAGGAAAGGAGATAAAGTACCAGCCTTAGCCAAAGCTTTGCCTGTTGCAAATAAAATATAATAAATAAATATGATTACTACTGACATACCTACCCCGATACTTGTCCCAGAACGGGTAGTCTGAGAGCCTAAGGGAGCACCAATCAGAACAAAAATAATTCCTGCAAATGGAATAGAAGTTTTTGACCAGAATTCTATCCAGTTGTTAACCATTATTTTGCCAGTTACACCTTTGGCTTCAGAATCTTTAATAAAGTGGTACAGTTCTACAATAGTCATTGTTCTTGAGTTTTTGGAGTCAGGAACATGGTCGGGATTAACATAGTGAGTATCTATAGGATAGTTAAGAACTTCAAAATAAGTGTAATTACTATCTTCGCCAGTCATATGAATATTAGAAACCCTACCATTCCAGAAATAGCAAACACCGTTATCAATTCTTGCCTTTTCTGATTCAATAACTCTTGGGAAACCTTTAGGCTGACCTTCATACATAACAACCCCAAACATATCTTTGGTTTCGGGGTTAAACTTTCTTACAAAGAATTTTCTACCTGTTCCTGCTTCAAAAAAACGGTTTTCTGCAATAACAGGCAAAGGTCTTTTTAAAGTTACTTCTCGTCTAAAAAGTTTGGTAAATTTTTCGTTGGCAACAGGAACAAGCTTTTCGTTAAAGAGAAAAGTCAAAGCAGTTATAAAAAGACCAGATATAATTGCAGGTCTGACTATTCTAGAAAAGCTATAACCACCGGCTTTTAATGCTGTTACCTCTGAATCAGAAGACATTCTGCCAAAAGAAACCAAATTAGCCAGCAAAGTAGCCATAGGAAAGCTAATAACTAAAGTTGGTGGCAGATTGTAAATAAAAAACAATGCTACAACAGTTAACGGAACTCCCTTTGAAAAAACCAGGTTGATTAGTTCCATCATAAGGTCTATAAGCCATATTGCAACGAAAAAAGCCATTCCGAAAAGGAACGGTTCAAGAAGTTCTCTTAGAACATATTTATCAATAGTTTTTAAAGTAAATTTTTCTAATGAAATAGCCATATTAACAGTTAAATTTACAATGCACAGCGTGCAATTGTCAAGACTCCGAAAAAAAGCTAATAGCTTATTCAATAAGTTTGGTATCAGCAATACAGTCGATTTCATATAATCTCATGCCTGTATGAGATTGTCAGAAAACTAGAAATTTGATGAAAAATCAGTATTTATTTGTTTGTAGCCTACCCATTGTCCTAAAAAGTATAGCATATGGGCTTTAGCCCTGAAAGCTATACGTTTATGACAATGGGTAGGCGATTAGAACAATCTTATTTGGACTTAAAAATTAGTTTTCGAACAACCTCTGTATGCCAATCCCTTATAAAGATTTTTTTACAATATAGTAAAGAAATTATGCTGTATATCACTGTTGACGTATGATATACATAACGTTATTATAAAAATATAAAATATATATTAAAAGGTTTTGTCTAGTTACATGAAAACGAAGAGTTTGTTATTCTTATTTCTATTTAGTCACCTAACATTGTATTCTGCTGACTTCGTTCTCGAAAGAAACCTTTTAGACAAAGGGATGGCTTATTTTTACCAGAAAAACTATAAAGCTGCTGCCGATTATTTGGGGCAAGCGGCTGATTTAAATCCTAATAATGTTTGGTCAAGATACTATTATGTGTATGCTATAGCTTTGTCAGGCAAAAAACAAGAAGCATCAAAATGGCTGCCTAAACTTTCTTCTATATCTAAAACAACTCATTACAAACAATTAGTAGCTTTTTTAAATTCAGATAATGCCCCCCAAAAGAATGAAACTAAGCCTAAAGAAACTAAAGTGGCAAAAAAAGATACTAAAGTAGAAAAAAAAGAATCTAAAGTTCAACCCCAGATTAAAAAGAAAGATATTTTAGACGACGCGGAATACTATATCGATTCAGGTGATAACCAAAAAGCTTTATCTATAATTAATGATTATATGAAAAATAATCCTAACAATGGGAAAGCCTATAAAATGCTTGCAATGCTAGACTTTAGCAATAGAGACTATCAGTCTTCTGCTGAAAATTTCGAAAAAGCTTTTCAAAAAGGCATAAATGATTTCGATTCATATTTCATGGCTGCCCAATCCAATTTAGATATTCAAAATTACGACGCAGCTTTGGTTTACTATGAAAAAGCCAGTCAAATAAATTCAAAAGATTTGTTTGTGAAGATTTCTTTAGCTGATCTTTATTGTGACAGATCTAACTATTCAAATTCAACTCGCCTATATAAAGAAATATTAAAAGATGATTCTAATAACATAGATGCCCAAATAGGTTTGGCAAAAATAGAATTTAAAAAGGGCTACATTGAAGAATCTTTAACACTGGTTAGTGATATTATAGAAAAGAATCAAGATAATGCAAAGGCTCACTATCTCAAATCTCAGATTCTATTAGAAAATAAAGATTACGATAATGCTCTAAAAGAAGCTGAAGCGGCATATTCCTTTAACCCAACAAGTATAGAATACAGAGTTTTCTGTTCTCTTGTTAAAGTTAGAAACTTTAAGGTAAAAGAAGCTGTTGAAGACCTTCAAAAAGTGTTAAATAATTTCCCAGATAATACTTATGCCCTTACTGCTCTAGGAGAAGCCCAACTGACTGAAGGAGAAATGGAAGAAGGAAAAGCAACTTTATTGAAGTCTGAATCAATCAAAAAGATGCCTCAAACAGCTTTGTTGCTTGCATTAATAGAATGTAACGAAAAAAACTATGATAAGGCAGACAGTCTCTATAAAGAATATTGTTCTTTAGCAGGAAACAGCCCAGAAGCATTGTTGGAATATGCAAACTTTACAGAGTTAAAAAATAATAAGGAAGAATGTTTAAAATCTTATTATGCTGTGTTAGAAAAATTTCCAGGAACTCCTTTTGCAGATAAGGCAGAAAAAAGAGCAAATGAAATTAGAAAGTCTGAAGCTCAGCAGTCGAAAGAAAAATATGGCATTAATTATTAAATTCATTTTGTTTTTTATGCTAATTTTTGCAGAATCGCAATCTTTTGCTTGCGATAGCACTGTGCTAGCCCTTCTTACAGGGAAAGACCTCAATGCTTCTACGGTATCCAAGTTTCTAGCCGTATCAAACAAGCTTGTAGCCGAAGGAGAAATGCTTAATTCATATAATATAGCAGCAGCTAAAAAGCAACATGCAACTATTATGAAAGATTGGCTAGGACTGGTTTCAGAACTTGGCTCGGCACCCATGGTTCCTGATTCAAATAAAACGGAATTTAAAGATATTTTAATTGAAGTGGCAAAAGACTTAGGTATTGTCAGAAAATTGCTTGAAAAGGAAACCTATATAAACATCCATGAGATAATAGAAGTTTGTGTTACAAAGATTACTATTCTTGGAACCTTGGTTAAAGATAATACTGTGATTCACAATTTTCTTAAATTTGAACTTAAGGTTTATCAACCCGGAGTCTATCTAGATAGACAAAATGAGTTTCTAAATAATAGTTTTTTACAAGACATAGAATTAACTCTGAGCGATTTAGAAAAATCTTTTTCTCAAAAAGCTAAAGACTTATCAAAATCTTTCTTGACATCTGTCGAAAACCATAGAAAAACAATTGATGAAGTAAAGAAAAATCAGATTCCCTGGGAAAAAACAACTCTTTCTTATAATAATCTGAAAAATTCATTTGTTGCTCTTAAACAGCAACTTTTAGCAGACGGCTACTTTGTTGAGGTTTCTGAAGAATCTAAGTGATTTGATTTTGAGTTAGCTTTTCTTTCTAGTAATCTATTCATTATCTCTTTAAACCCAGCAAGTTCAGCATAATGTATAGGAGCTTTTCCTTCTTCATCACAAATTTCAAAATTAAATTCAGGATATGTATCCAAAATTACTTCTGCTAATAAGGCATCACCTGTTTTTATAGCATAAATAAGCTGTTTACATGCTTCTTTGTTTATTTCATCTTTTTCCAATTTCTTAACCAAATCTGATTTAAAAACTTCAAGTGCAGGATAATCGCTAGGCGCATAGAAACTAGTATTTACTCTCATCACATGTTCTTTACTATCACCAACAGACCCCCAATCAACATGAATCGGCATAGAATTGTTTTTTTCAACAGTTTCTAAAAAACCGCCTATTGGTGTGATTAAAGGCTCAATAACTATTGTTGGCGAAACTTCGAATTCATCAATAAACAAAGGATTATTATTGCTATCCGAAACTCTCACATAAACACTGGCTTCATCACGAATTACCAAACGAAGCAATGCCCAGATTTGCATATTCAAATCTATCATGTGCACACAAGTTTTCTTTGGATCTGAAACATATAAATCAAGAAAATAATGCTTATCAGAAACTTTTGTTTGCTGCGAGGAAATATCATTTTCATTAGGGAGCTTATTAAATTCAGGAATTAACACATCGCTAAAAACCATTTCTAAAGCTTCTTTTATAGAAGAATAGGTTTCCTGGTTAACAGCTTTGCTTTCTTTGCCCCAAAATATGCTTCTTACAGAAAAAGGTTTTACTGGAATATTACAAACTTTCATCTCTGTAGAAAACTTTTTCCTTAGTTGCATAAAAGCTTCGGTCATAGCATAAACTGTTGGGCTTTGCAATTCTTCGGTCGAAGAATCTAGGGTTTTCCACACAGATGGAACCATAACACAAGCTAAGGATTCTATTTCAGCAAAGAAAAAGAATAAACATGCTATAATAAAGCATCTTCTCACAAAACTACCTCTTTATAGAAGAATAAGAAGAAGCACCCTTAGTTACATCGTCCATTTCTCTATCATGAATTCTAGCAGTTATTTGTTCTGAAACGGTGGTCTGACCTCTAGAATCAGGCATGACCATCACAAGCTTTAAAGTAACAAGAACTTCTGGACGACCAATATCTACACTATCTGTTGCTTTTCTTATAAAAACCCCTATTGAATCAACATCTTTAATAGAAGTAATAAAATCACCTTCTAAATTACCAAAAGTTACTCTACTATTATTTGTTGGACCAATAGATGCTGCAGGTGTAGAACTAAGTAATGTATCTCTATTCCCCGTAAATACAAAGGAAAGCTTCTTATCAAAACACTCTAACGAAAGCCCTTTCCAAATACCGTTTATATCATTTTTAATACCTAAATCTAAATTTTTATTACAAATTGGAGTTACTCTGGAAGCAAACAATATACCTGTATTTGATGAGGATGCCAAATTGTTATAAAAGTCCGAAGCAATAGTTATAGGTATTTTAGACTCTAATCTTCTTTCACCATTTACATCTAAAGAATAGAGGTTTGTTGCTCTTTCAACATTTTCTTTAAAACGCAAAAGGAATCTTTGAGCATCTTTCTGGGTAGTCATTCGCCAAGTACCGGCTTTAAAACCTTTGTTGCTTCCTCCAAAAATAGTAAAAGCTGCCGTAAGCACTAACCCCAAAAGAACTGTAGCTATCATTAGCTCAACTAGAGTAAAAGCTTTCTTATTCATTTTTTGTAAGTTCCCCAGAAATAACAGTCTTGTAATTATTTACAGGTCTATTTGCATTTAATTGTAAATCTACTGATATTTCAATAGATTCTGTCTGAAAGTCTTTAGAACTAATCAAAGAAATATCAGTGGTATATATAGGCTTTCCAAGTGGTTCAATAAAATCATCTGTAAAATCGCCCATAAGAATTCCTTCTTTTAACCCTGAACCTTTTCCTAGAAAATATTCATAAGGCATAGGCAATGCACTTTGTTCAGCATCAAGTTTTGGCAAATCAGATTCTGTTTTTGTCCTTTGCCAATAAATATACTGTCTGTAAGAACGAATAAAGAAATCTGGATATTTCTTTATTTTAAAAACAGCAATATTCTGAATCCCTTTTGCCAAGAAATCAGCCTGAATTCTATCATACTGTAACTTGGCTTCAGGAGCAGTTTGGGAATAATGCTTAACATATACTGTTCCTAAAACCAAAACGACAGAGGCAATACACAAAACAATCACTATTGCCATTCCATTTTTATTATTTCTTTTCATATCAAATAACATTCTCATTCTGTGTTACAAACAAAGGTTATAGCCGAATAAGTTCTTTCATTTCTTGATGACTTGCTATTGATAGGAGTAACATCTACTCTAATCTTGACAGCAATATATGCATTATCACCACTTGAACTAGCATAAGTATCTGTGCTTTTCGTTCGTTTACGGAATCTCCAGGTATTTGGCTTATCATGCACATAATCTTTGTTCGGAAATTTCAACTCCATCAGATTATTAAAAGTTATAGATTGCTTTTTTAAGGTTGCAGTAACATTATAGCTATTTTGCCCAATCGTTACAGTTCCAAACTGTTCTTCTTTAAATGTACTATTAATGTCCCTGCTTGCACCGTCAATTTCAGAAACTAAAGACTTAAATGGAAGAGAGGATAGAAAATTCATTCTGTCAACCAGAATTTGAAGAGCCTCCCCTCTTCTGAAGTCATGACTTGTCTCCTTATGACCATGGCTAATGATACCTGCCGCACCTAATGCAGCAACACACATGATAAGGAAAGCTATCATTATTTCCAGAAGGGTAACGCCCCTTCTATTAGAAGGGGCTTTTATACTTCTAAACAACTGAGAGGTCATTATTCGTTAATTCCTCTTTCAAGAACACGATATTTGAACTTGGAATCAAGAACTTCAAAATAAGCTCTTAAAGCTCTTGTTTGAGGAGCAGCAGTAGCATTTGTCGGATTCTTTACAGCATTAGTATTGTCTGGCCAATCCTTAGCATCATCTTCAACTTGAAGCTCTACATAGTATCTACCAGCATTTCTGAATATATACTGTATTGCTTCATCATCCTTGCCATCTGCCAACTGGACATTATTATCATAATCTTTGAGAACAAATGATGTGCATTTTGGAGTACCTGAATTGTCTATCATTACATACCTGAACAGAACAGGAACGTCAGTTAATAGACGGCAGTCTTGAGTTTTATTAGTTTTTTCATCAGTCATTTGGTCTCTAAATATAGTCAGATAAGCATTAGTTGCACCTAAGAAAGTAAAGCTTTTTGCTATATCTCCACCAAAAGTACCTGCAACATACCATTTATCAGGTCCGTTACTTTCATCATCTACAGTCAAGAACCATTTATCGGTATTTTTTGTAGGAACAAAACCTGTTTTAGGATCTGTTTCAAACAAATTATCATATTTTGCATCTACTATAATAGATGGAACCCTGAACTGTTTTTCCATATCTGGATATCTATCCTGGAAAGCATTGATAAATATATTGGGGCGGTCATTGTCCTTTATAACAATAGTTCCAACGAAATAATCTTCTTTATCAGAACCAATGACTTCGCTTTCATTATTCAAGCAATTAGTCCACGAAACATCTGCTTTATTATCATAATTACAGCTTTCAATCCAACTCAGACCAAATTTATAGTTCGTGTATCCGCTAGTATTATTAGCATAATTGAATGGTAATCTAGCATTATTTATTTTTTCTATATTGCTGAAATTATCCATGCAACCTGCTGGTATATAATACTTCACATAACTTAGTGCCTTTGATGGAACAAGACCTACAGCCTTTAATTCTGCTTCATTTTCTACTGGTTCAGGTGTAATATCTGCTCCAATAAGGGAGGCTGTTCTCTTGATACCATTGGCGGTATCATAATGTAGTATAGCTTTGCGTTGCTTATCATTAAAGCTTGATTTTAAATTACTGCGTTCTCCACTATGATATTCATCCGGAATAATGTTTGGCTTTGATCCAGTGTAACTGGACATTGGGTTGTTATCACAAACATAGAATATCATCCATGTACTAGGATTCCAACGCTCAATTGTTTCACCTGTAGAAGCATTAATAAAGACAATACCTTTATTTTCATTTATATTTTTAATGTCTGTTTTGTCTTTAACGGTTTTGAAAGCAGGACCATTAGCATAAACCATCTTGTAGCCAGGAACAACTCTTTCGCTGGCATTTTCTTCAGCATTATACTGATAGATAGAAGGTCCAGTGTTGTCTGTTACACAAATTTCCGCTTCACCGTCTATAGAAACAGTAACGACAACAGGAACACGTTCTGTCTTATATTCCCAGCCATATGATGTTTGTCTTACTGGATATCTGACATAAACCATATACATATACTGTCTGTAAACAGATGCATTAATTACATAACGGAGAGGATCAGAAGGCATTGGCATCAGTTCTCTTAACTGTTCCTGGGTCAGATTGAAGTTTTCCAAAGTAAGGGTCTTTGTCCAAATAGTTTCATTACCCCTCTTTAAATCAGATCTCCAAGCAACTTGGAAGTTGTCGACCCATTTCAAAGTGTCTGGAACCATATTGGGATCATTTGGATTTGGAGGATTATCAGCCATAACAATTTTAGTTCTGTCGAGTCCTTTATCCAAATTTGCTTGTGTTTCTCTAAGCTTAAGACCCCATCTATTATTGCCTTTATAGCTAATATTTTTATTTTTATCAACCTGTCTACACAAACTTGCCCCATCCATAACAAATTGAGTTTTCTTCAGGTTCTTATCCTTAGAAGAAGGGGAAGGTTTAAATCCATTATCATCATCATAATTCAAACTAGACATTATGATACCATTACCATCGAGTGATTCAGGTGGTTTTTTCCAAGTTTGCTTAATATGTTCCCAAGAATAACCATCTCGAACAATTCTGCCTTTTGCAGCAGCTATTTTAGGAGGATCACTAGGTCTGGGATATAGACAGGTTTCTTTTTCAGAAGCCAATGCACCAACTTTCAACTTGGTGTAATCGTAATATCTATATTCAACTTTTAAACCAACATCAAACTCGCCTTCAAGTAGTGATGGGAAAACAAGAAGATAATCACCAGTGGTATCCAATATTTCATAATCTTTGTCACCAGGATTAATTGTTTTGCCAAATTGGTCTTTGGTTTTAACTATTTTCCAATGGTATATTACTGAACTTTCTTTTATGGTATTAGGATAGCAGCCTACGGCTCCATCTCTGTCTTTATCTTCTGTTGAACCTGTAATATTTATGCCGTTAGCATCGTAATAAGGAGCATTTTCTGCAATGAAGAAGATATTTCTTGTACTGCTGTAAGAACCATCATCAAGATCCGGTGATGCACTCGCAAAACCAGTAGCGGTTAAATCACAAGGACCCCAACAATCGGCAACAGCATCGACGTTATTAGGTTCTGGAGGTGTAGGAACGTTGATTACTGCTAATTCAGTACGTATGTTACTACCATCTCCATCATACCTTGTTTGATAAAGATTTGAGGTCCATATCTTCTTAGAGTTTATATTGTTATCTTCTGTAATATATTCTCTTTCGTATTCATTGTATCCTAATGGAATTCTATTATTGATTCTTGAGAAATTGGTATCCAAACCGTAAGGTCGTTTGTAAATTGCCTTATAAACCATTTGTCGGTAAATCGCAACGAAATGTTTTTCTGTACCATAGGTGAAAATATATTTTTTTGTGGTTTCTGTTCCATCTTGACCGAATCTACTAGTACTTGCCGGGTCTAGTTCAGTTTTTAAAACATAAAGATTTCCAAAACCATCAGCACCGATTTTATCCGGCAATCTTCCGTCAAAATGAACGTCTATTTCATCTGGTGGACCTGATTTGCCGCCTTCAACTCTAACAAATGAGTATACCTTTGCTTTTTTGGAGTCATAGGCATAAACAATACCGCCTGTTTGCCACCACTGGTCAGAAACAGCGACACAAGCCAAATCATCCTGACTATCTATAAGCATTGAAGCAGGACAATTTGCTGCTGTCATCCATTCGTTTATAACATCAGAACCTAACAAATATACATAGTTTGAAGTGCTGTTTCTAGTCGATATACCGATAAAATTACAAGTTAAATTATCGCCTTTGCCGACAATAATATCGCCTGCACCATTATTAAGAGTATAATTTGTTTCACCCAGAGGACGGTTATATAAATAACTGCGCTTAACTTGAGATGAATAAACAAATCTAACTATTGGTTCCGGAGTTCCTGGAAGAGCAACGTCTGGTTGTGCACGAATACAACCGTCAACACATTCACCAAGTGTTGAAGCTGTTCCTTCTGTCCCTGTTGTAACAGTTGCAACAAAAGCTGATTCGGAATTAACCTTTACAGGCGATTGTTTATTCTTTATATTCATTGACAAAAGATTGATATCTTTTGTGTGTTCTGTCAAAAATTCTTTTACAACACGATGGCACCAACCACCACTACCATAGGTCCAGTTACTATAAACATTGTAATCTCTAGCATGATACCAATCTATACCTGATGTAACCCAATATAAATCATAGCCCTGCTTGTCTTTGCCAGCAGATACCGGAACTTCTGTACAAGGTATATCTGAAGGAGTAAAGAAACGAGAAAGAGATTGACAATAATCTGTGTAAGTATGATTACCTAACCCAGTTGGCGATGATCTTGGTCCAGAATGTGCACGATGAACAATATAAGGTGGATCATAACCATACACACCTGAGTCACCACGAGGAATAACTCTTCTCTTGACTTCAACTCCATCAAGAGACCTTTTACTGTCCTTGGATGCCCAGAAAGTGTATAATCTTTTTTCTATAAAGTTTGGTGAAGTTTCGTTTGCAGAACCTGTCCACCACTGACCAGCAGAAATACCATAAGCATCTTCTGGGTCATACATATAATTATAATTATCCGTTGTCAGATTGTTCAGTGCATAAACTCCTCTATGACTACCATTCCCAACTAGCACGAAACAATCGCCGTTCTGCTCATAAAAAACATGCAGATTTCCGCAATAACCTCCAGTGCAGACTAAGAGGAAACTCAACAGCAACACTTTAAATTTGTTACTCATAATCTCTTCTACTCCTCATTTAGCATTGAGATATTCTGACAGCTTTGGTGCAAACCTCTGTCTGACATACTCAGGAACATCATATTTATCAAAAAGCCGTTTTGCACACAAAACGGTTAAATCCTTACCGCCAGATATAAAGAGAGAGCCAAAAGTAAAATCAGCCACTTTTGAAGGAACCCAATCTTTATACTCTAAATATTGTAGCAAATTTTGTTCCAAACTCATGGCAGAACCTAAAGTAATATGTTCCGTTGCTTTTTCTTTTGACATGACATTGGTATCTATCCCTTCTACATCTGGTTTAAAACTTACAAAAGAACGAAACAGAGCGGAACTGCCAACGTCAGGGTTATCGTTGCCTGAAATAATAGCTTTTTTTGTTTTGTTGTCATGTTCTCTGATTCCAAAACTATTGTCTATTACCATAGAGCACTTTTCTTCAGCAGCAACGGAAGCTATAATTTCTTTTAATTCGTTACGAATTTTCGTAAGTCTTTCTTCTGTTTCTTGCCTAGTCAGATATAGAGCGCTCATTGCCTTATCGTTATTTTCAATTATTTCTGCATTCAGTTCAGCTATTTTTTTATCAATAGAAGCTATTCTTCTTTCATACTCTTCTACATTCTTTTTATTAGGAACTACTCCTGCAGGATTGTCGTGAACAGATTCAAGACCAGCTATCTGACTCTCAAGTTCACCTATTTTCTGATTCTGATATCTAACTTGATTCATATCAGCAGCGGGACTTTTCCTCATTCCATCTAAAACTTTCTTCATTACACTTAATTCTTGTTCCAGTCTTTTTCTTTCACCTGGAGCAAAAACATTCATTTCTCTCATTAAAGCATTAGAGGCACCAATCCGTTCTGCTTCAAGCTCTTTAATCTGCTTGAAGATTTTTTCATTTGCAATATCTGCACTTTCTTGAGCTTTTTGAAGTTCTTTCCTGATTTTACTTGATATTTCAATTTGATTGGGATTTCTAAAAAAGGCTCCGTTGTTATAGTCAAAACCTGCCATCAATGGGTGAAGAATGAGCAGTAATCTTGTGTCGACAGTTGCAAAGCCTTGAGCAAACAAAGCATTAGAATAAAAAATAAATGCTGTCACAAAGAATATAAATAAGGATTTTTTTAATTTTGTTAATTCCATAGTTTATAACCCTTCCCCTCTTCTTCCATAAGTTTTATAGCTTCTAACCGAACATCTTTTGCCCCAAATGGTATAATATCAGCATTCATACCCTGCTTTGCTGCCCAATAAGAATTAGCAGCTTTCAACCACTGAGAAAATTCTTCAGGAGAAGCTTTGCTTTCCTTTTGATATGCATCTTTTACAAGATTATTTATTAATTCACGCTGTCTCGTTTTGAGTTTTTCTTTAAAGGGAAGAATATTAGCTACATCAATAACAACTTCTGTTTTATACTTTGCCTTGAGCAAATTGGTTACTTTTGTTATAGCATCTGCTATATCACGACACTGTGGATAAATAGACATATGCGGAGTCAAGCCGTCTTTAGTAGGAACTTGTCTTGATAAGTAAATTCTTCTTTTCATATATTCAAGCTTGGATTCTTTTTGTTTCTTTTCAAGAAGAAATTCTCTTTCTGCAGTTATTCTATCTTTGAATGGAACCCCTTTAAGCTTTTCTTTTAATTTTTCTGGTGATTTAAGTAGTTCATCTTCTAAGTCTTTTATTTCCTGAATAAAAGTTTCTTGAGAATCAAAGTCTTCTTGGAATGATTCAGAAGAAGTTCCTTTAAATCTTTTGGTTTTAGGATCAAAAGCTCTAAACAAAGGATGAGCCAAGATCATAAGACGCGTGTCAATAAAAATAGGCTCACCTGAATTTTTCTTCTCATTGTTCTGTTCAGCAGCACTAATCATTGTAACTGAACAAAATTCAATAAGAAACAATAACAAGCAACTCTTAAAAAACTTTTTCATATAACTCCCGACTAATTGCAATACAACAAACAGTAAGCCATTGTTTATTTTTCATAAAATCTTTAATGAAAAAAATTTTAATAACTTATTGATTTATATATTCATATTGCGTACAAATTCTACTCGACCTAGATTAAAGTATACGCCTAAATAAGTAAACTCGCAAGAGAATTAACTCTGCAATTGTTTTATAACGAGACTTTCAACATTAAAAATGTAAAATTTTTTTTACGTTTTTAATATAGTTTTTTACATTTTAATAAAAAGAACCGTACATTTCGCTAAAATAACAAAACAGCCTTAAGTAATTAAACTTAAGACTGTTTTGTTGCTTAAATACAGATTAAAAATTAATTAAAAACTAGCATCAAAAGAATCTCCGCGCTTACCCTTTGGATAAACTGCTGGCTGTAGAGCTGGAATATTCGAAGGATATCTAGCGTCAAGAGAATTCATATGTTCTATTATTCTTCGCTTTATATCTTCGGCTTTATAATCTCCGCCTGGAGCACTAGCCATATTGGGAGAAGGATTAGAAGGCAATATCATATCCTGTTCCATAGGAATTGGAGCAACTGGAGCAATAACAGGATCTTGAGCAGGTGCAAGAGCCTGCATTTTCTTTCTATGTTCATTCATAGCCAGTTCCCAAGTGTATACATCAGGTTGGTATATTCTTGGTTCGTTATGGCGTTTTATTCCTCTAACGTATTTCTTTTTATTACGATTGAAAGTAACTTTACCTGTTTTGGCATACAATCCATCTTTAATAATAGTTTCAGAGAAATCCAAGAATTCCATTCTATCTCGGTTAGAACCCTCAAGAACAGCCTGTGCCGGGTCAGTATTGGCAAGCATTATAACAGAACATATAGCCACTGCTGCCAATCCTTTGATAACGTGACTCATATTTATTTTCATAAACACCCTCCATAGCATACTTTAATCACAAGCACAAAAATTTATAAAGAATAGCATCTCTGTCAAGGGATATTTTTAGAAATTTAATAATAATCAGTTTTTGTTTTCTAACTTCATTAATTCATCTTTATAAGCACGAAGTACATAGTTGCTTATCTGGTCTTTTAAATCAGTGCTAATTAATGTGACTATTTCATGCCATTCCCCATTCTGACCTTTTATACTTGGCATTGAAACAAAATCCCCTCTTTCGGATTCAAAAATACGTAAATCTCTTAAAACCAGACTATCATCAAGAATAATAGTAGAAAAGGCCTTGAGTTTATTTTTGGGGGCTTTGATAATTTGAATGCGAACGTCTGTAACTTTCAAAACAATAATTAAAATTTAAGGATAAATTCAGTCCAGACTTTCTTTTCACCAGATGCTTTACTTTCTACTTCTGGTCTGTTTTCATTGGAATAACCAGCTTTAATAGAAAC
>JAEEGF010625572.1_pt1 | contig 18419 bp, 17 predicted proteins | sample 9134171 | NCBI WGS metagenome assembly JAEEGF01 (sample SAMN16246542, study PRJNA631951) | gut metagenome | biome: gut microbiome; feature: rumen; material: AP-attached | host: Bos | place: Iran: Karaj | collected 2018-10
CCACATCGAAAGTCTTTACTAACGTAACCTTTGGCATGGGAGCATTCTTCCATATCTCAAAAGATTGTGCCCGCTCGGTGGTCTTAGGATCAATCTCTGTTTTCATTAGAGTCAAGTTTTATTTCACAGACAATTACGAAATCACCAATAACGATGTTAGGATTCTCCACCACATTCTTTATTAAGCACAGGCTTGGAATACCGGGTTCGAGAAAATCTCATTTGTGGTGGGCCTATAATCCATAAATGCCGTTTTACCGTTACAACTGAATGCAAAGGTAGTGATTTTTGCTCTACTATCGCATGTTTTTCGGACTCTTAAATGCATCATACTAATAATGCCCCGGCTTAGCAGGTGTGGAATACGTGACCGCCATCGCCCATGTCATAGTCAGACAAGAACAGGCCACGGGCAAAAGCCTTGATTAATCTTATATCACTACTTTTTCCAAATGAAATAAAGAATCCAGCCCATAAACAAGATGATACATGCCAAAATAATCAACCTATCAAAGGTCAACACAACTGCGAAAGCCCCGATCAACATTACAACTAATGTCAAACAACATTTCTCTAATGTCTTTTTCGTTTCCGTCATTCTTTCGGTTTTTTGTTCCGTCTGACATGATCTATACTGGTTTTCCTGACTCTTGGTTGGTGACAGGCGTGACAACCAATAAGAGAGAAAACCGAAGGGAATGATCAGGATAATAACCAACATGGGCACCGCTATTAACCATAAGATGGGCATCGCCATCGCACCAAGCTCCATGCCTGGGTGGTGACGGTATTGATTTAAAGTTATAATAAAAAGGATCAAAAAGGGTACAGTTATCATACCACAAAAATAGAGCACCATCTTCATCGCCAATAACATCCAATGGCTATTTGTCCACTGGGCAAAAGCCAAATGGATACTCAACCATGAGAATCCCGCAAGGATTAACGCAAGGGTGATCGTCCCGATCGCATTATTATAACCAAAAATTTCCTCATATATCTCCCTCACTGGGCTAAAAGCTGCAATTCCCACCCCCAACAGTAGCGACAAAAGCAACGTGACTATCTGATATTTCGTTTTCTTATCTTGAGATAATTTCATTGAACAAAAAAATGAGACGGTTGTATTTGTATTATTGGTTCTGAGTTGAAATTGACGCAAAGATACGACTATTTCCAAATAATCGTATTCCAAATGCGGAAATATTAAGAAGTGCACTTGAAGACCGTTGATCTCGAAGATGCAGCAGATTCGGGTCCGGTGTATCTGATGCGAGTCGAGCAGTTTGAAGTGCTGGGTTCCCTGATATTAGTTGTTGCGCAGGGCTTGGCTGCCCTGGCGCATATAATACTCCGCCACCGATCGGAGATCATGGACGGTTATTTTCTTGAGGCAAATGCCTGTCGGTCTTTGAGGATGTCATCAAGGTTCTCCGCTGCCCAGTTTACTAAACTACTGATGTGCGGCAAGAGGGTTCTCGCCCGCTCAGTCAAGCTGTATTCCACACGAGGGGGAATCTCGGCATAAGCTTGCCGGAATACCAGCCCGTCGGCTTCAAGGTTGCGAAGAGCCACGGTGAGCATCTTCTGTGAGATATCAGGAATCTTCGACAAGAGGTCGGAATATCGCATGGGCTTATCCTCGCCCTTGAGGGTTAGCATAATCAGAATTGTCCATCGGTCACTGATGCGCGACAACACGTTGCGTATGGGACAATTAGGAAAAACAGGGTCGATGATTGTACTCTTGAACATGGCTTTATAGGATTTTCAGTATGATTTTTCCGCCAGCTCCGCCTTTCTCAAGCAACGTGTGTGCCTCAACAATCTCATTGAGGGAAAACACGTGCTTATAAAGCGGTGTGATGGCGTTTTGCTCAATCAGTTCAAACAGACGGTCAATAACGGTCTGAGTGGGGAAATTGGAGAAGAATCCCGTCAGGAACACGCCATTGGGTATGTATTTGATCGGGTCAAACTGGGGTATGGTAAACACGTTGCCCAGCACTCCGGTGTCGCAGACATATCCCGGACGGGAGACCGTGAGCAGCGAGTCGCGAAGCGTCCTGGGTCCGATCAATTCAAGAAGCTTGTTGGGGCGAACCGGAAGCGTTTGATCGCTGATGCATCCATCATCAAGCATGCAATGGTCGGCACCGATTGCCATGATCCCTTCAAACGAACTTTCGCGTCTGGCGGCGGCAATCACTGTTGCACCCATAGCCTTGCCCAGTTGTATGGCTGCTTGGCCTACGGTGCTCGTGGCCCCTCGCACAAGCAGCACATCGCCGTCTTGCAGGAGCAGACATTCAGACAAGGAACCGTAAGCGGTGAAATAGGTTTCAGGGACTGCGGCAAGCTGCAGCCAGTCAAGGCGGGTGTCCACTTTGAACACGTTTTTTGTCGGCAACAACGCATACTCGGCATAACTGCCGTTGAACGACCGTCCCATGCCGCCCATGAGGGCTATCACACGGTCGCCCACAGTATAGCGGCTGTCGCTCGCGTCGGCAATCTCGCCCACACACTCGATACCAGGCACGATGGGCGTGTTGATGTAGTCGTTGTCGGCCTCCATGGTGCGCAATATCGCCTCACTGTGGTTCATGCCGGCGGCATGTATCTTCACAAGCACCCATCCAGGTTTGACCTGTGGAACGGGAATGTCGCTTACTTGCAGTTGGTCGGCACTGCAACAGCCGTTTATCACAATCGCTCTCATCTCTCTATCTTTTTCCAACACTGTGGGTCGGGAGCGTAAAAGTTCTTGGTGTATCCGTAAGCCACGGCGGGACAGCCACGGCAAAAACGGAGCAACTCGCAGTCGGCGCATTTCTCGAAGCGTTCATGCTGGCGATACTCGTTCATGCGCTCGCCATGGAACACATCGTGCAGGTCCTCGTCTGCCGTGCCGACATAGCTCTCGAAGCGGCGGCAAGCCATCAAGCGGCCTTCGGCGGTGATGGTGAAGTGGCAGTTGGCGCAGTTGCATCCGCCATAAACCGTTTCCTCGTCAAGTCCGTCGGGTATCTTGAATAGACCTTTCTCGTAGAGGAACAGTGTCCACAGGTGATCCTTGAGGTTGAAGGTGGTGTCGCTGTCCTTGTATTGCTCATACTTTGCCCAACACTGCTCTAGCAGGTCGCGGTAATCGTTCGGCTCAATGTGCCAGCCCTTGTCGGGGGATGCTTTGTCGGCACTTGTGGGGCAATATCTCCCGAAGGCGAAGATGTCCACCTTGCGTTCCACCACAAGGTCGATGATGTCGGGAATCTCATTGATGTTGGTCCCCGACACAGTCGTCATGACAGCACAATGCAGGCCGGCACGGTGCAACGTGCCGATGGCCTCAAGCGTGCGGTCAAACGATCCGGGCTTGCGGAAGCTGTCGTGGGTGTCCCGCATGCCGTCGATACTCAACTGATACTTGCGGCAGCCGAGCACCTTCAAACGTCGGCACACCTCATCGTTAAGGTGGAACGGATTTCCCATGATGGTAAACGGAATGTCGTGCGCATGAACCAACTCCAGGAAATCCCAGAATCGGCTATGAAGAATGGGGTCGCCACCCGTGATATACAGGTAGGGCAACCGTTTCATGCGTTCACACATCCGTTCAACGCTTGCAAGCACTGCCACAAGCCTTTCCCACGGCATTTCCGCCATCTTCGGGCGGTTGGGTGAGGAGAAAATGTAGCAGTGCTTGCAACGCTGGTCGCATTCGTCGGTGATGTGCCACTGAAATGCGAAGTAGTCCATGACTGATTATTTGTCAGCTGCACCGCAGGCGCTACCACAGGCTGCGGGCTTCTCCTCGGGCTTGTCGGCTGCGCCGCAGGCACTGCCGCAAGCGGCGGGCTTCTCCTCTGCGGGTTTGTCGTTGGTTCCACATGCGCTGCCGCAGGCAGTTCCTGCCTCAGCCTGGAGTTTCATGATGCCCTGGGCACTCTGAGTAAGATTCAAATCTACACGTTTCATAAATAATTAGGTGTTAAATGGTTAATACTAACTTTTATATTGTTACAACGGCAAAGTTACAAACCATTTTCAAATTGACCAAGAACGGGTAAACATGTGCGCAACGGTCAATCATGTTAGAATTTCGTAAATCAAAGGATTAAAAACTGATTTTTCTCGAAAATCTTTCATTTTTTCTTGTACCGATGACAGATAAAGCCGGGCGTTCCCCATCTATGGGGGCGTCCGGCGCCGGTTCCGATCGATAGGCGAGAAGATCGCCCACCTGCGGAACGGGAGGCTTAAACCTCGTGCTCGATGTACTCGCTCAACTCCTTGAGGATGTCTTCGATGTTCTCGGCCGAGCTGTCACGGCGAACGTCCATGACCTGCAGGCCTTGGCGGGCGGCTCGCCTTGGTGGGCGAACACCGTCCTCCATGTCATCACCTGTGTTGAATTGAAGATGAGGCTGGGGGCCATAGTTGCGTTTTCTCCTATTTTTATGGCAATAAGAGCGAATAAAATACCAATTATTTGGTATTGCTATGATTGTCATTCCCATAGTACATTTGCAGCCAACTAAAAAACTAAATGATATGGGAATTTTTAAAACGTTCTTTACTAATTGTGCGCATCCTAGAGGGATGATGGGGAGAATGATGCTGCGGTTCATGAACTTCGGTCATGCGCCACTGACAAACTGGGGACTTGACTTTGTGGAGTTCCAGCCTGGTTGGACAATGCTTGACATCGGCTGCGGTGGCGGTGCGACACTGAAGAGGCTGCTCCAGCGCAGCGAAGGAGCACAGGTATATGGCATTGACATCTCGGAGGAAAGCGTGGCGAAGGCGCGCAAAGTGAATGCCGCTGTGCTCGACAAGCAGGTGTTCGTCTGCCAAGGATCTGCCGAGAAACTGCCCTACGAGGATGGGAAATTCGACCTCGTGACAGCCGTCGAGACGGTGTATTTCTGGCCCAATCTGCCCGGGTGCCTGCAAGAAGTGCAACGCGTGCTGAAGCCGGGTAGCCGTTTCGCCATCATGGTGGAGGTGATTGAGGGCGATTCGATGTGGACTAACGTGGTCGAGGGCATGACGGCCTATTCGCCAGAGCAACTGAAAACGTTGCTTGACGAGGCAGGCTTCATCGATACAACCATCCACCGCAAGAAGCCCTCGTATGCCGCCATCACCGGCCTGAAACAGGCATCGAAGGAACAGTCATGACCATACTGGTTATCGGGTTACTCATACCCTTGCTGGGCACCATGCTAGGGTCGGCCTTCGTCTTTATGATGAAGGGCGAGATGTCAACAAGGCTGCAGAAGGCACTGCTGGGCTTCGCTTCGGGGGTAATGGTGGCAGCATCGGTCTGGTCATTGCTGATCCCTGCAATGGAGATGGAAACATCAGGGAGCGCATGGGCGGTTGTGCCTGCTGCCGTAGGATTCCTCTTGGGTATCGGGTTCCTGTTGCTGATTGATGAGCTGACCCCGCATCTGCATCTCGGGAGCAGCAAGCCCGAGGGCCTCCGTTCCCACTTGTCTCGCACGGCGATGTTGGCCTTGGCGGTGACCATCCACAACCTGCCCGAAGGTATGGCTGTGGGCGTGGTCTTTGCCGGTGCCGACAGCAGTGTCACAAACATCTCGCTGGCCAGCGCCATAGCGGTATCACTAGGTATTGCCATTCAGAACGTCCCCGAGGGAGCCATCATCTCAATGCCGATGCGCGCGGCAGGAAACAGCCGTTGGCGGTCTTTCCTCATCGGTTCGCTGAGCGGTGCCGTTGAACCTGTCGGGGCCCTTGCGGTCTTGTTGCTGTCATCCCTGGTTTTACCCGTTCTACCCTATATGCTCGCTTTTGCCGCGGGAGCCATGTTCTATGTGGTCGTCGAGGAACTGATACCTGAAGCCTCAAGCGGCCAGCACACCAATGTCAGCACCATTGGCTTCGCCATCGGCTTTGTCTTGATGATGGTGCTCGACGTGGTGATGGGTTAACGACGCGGAATTCTCAGGTCTTGGAAGATGGACGGTAAGCGGTTCTCAATGGTTTGCTGGAGAGAAGGGGCACCGCCGCCCGATGCACTGGTTGTTCTTACTTGAATAGCGGCAGATGACCTCGGGGCGTTCCATCTCCACACCGAAGTGCTCCTTGACGAAATCGACGGCAGCGAGGATGGAGAGGAACGAGTCGCGCTTGCAGCAGCGCGGGCCGCCTATGTGGCCTATCTCGCCGAGGGATTTGGCCGTCATCAGGTGCGACAGGGCAAAAGGCTCATCAGCTAACGGCGTTGAGTTGGAGATGATTGACACGAACATCCCCGTGCTGATGCCTGCACCGCAAGCGCCCCAGAAGCCGCATGCCCCTCCAGGAACGCTCTTGCCCCTGGACATCATCTCGTTCAAGGCCTTAGGCAGGTCTACCCCACCCCCGGCGTTCTTGTAGGCAGTGAGCAAAGCAGCCCCCACCATCACATGGTGCTCGGGGCCGTGCATGTGGCAGAAGGGTTGCGCCATCATCTTCTCGATAATCTCAATGGGATTTCTGGACGTCTCGGCGAGGCATAGCCCGATGATGGCATCCAGTCCTGCTGTATGGCAGTCGTTGCACACATAGTGACCATGGACGCAGCGGGTCTTGCTGCTCTCCTTCTTGTGGCAGATGGCGCACTCCATGAGTTCATCATTCTCAAGATACTCCAGCGGAGCCTTGCAAATCAAGCATTCTTCTTTCATCATCCTAATTGTTTACTTTGCCAATGCATAACCCAGGGCAATAGCTGCTATGCCAAGCACTACACTGCCCAGAGCGTACAGGGCGAATGAGAAGTAGTTACCAACCTGCAACAGACTCAAGCTTTCCTTTGAGAATGTGGAAAACGTTGTGAAGCCACCACAAAAGCCCACAATCAACAGCAGGTTCAGCTGCGACGAGGCATTTGCACGATTGAATGCCGCCCACAGCACACCGATGAGCAGACAACCGGCAATGTTAGCAGTCATCGTTGCCCAAGGGAATGCGGAGCCCATGCCCTTCATCGCCAACGATATCAGGTATCGGGCGATGCCGCCGAAAAAACTGCCCACTCCAACAAGAAGTATGTCCTTTATTATCATAAATCAGTTTACTCGTTGAATTGTTCTCCGTCCCATTTCAATACTATCTGCTTAGTCGAGCCGTCGTCATTCCATCGAGTGGTAATGATGTCCTTGCCATTACGTGGCAGTTCATACAAGAGGCTGTAATCAATTTCGAACCCGGGAGGTTCGCAACCCTTCATGCGCTTTGTGGCATTGTCGTAACGAAAAAAAACAAGGCCACTTACTTCGCTCACAGATGGCCCGTCTTGCGAATAGCTTGCCAGATTGTTGAAAGCAATAAGTCGGTGTTTCCCGTCCGACTCGTTCCAGAAACATACTTCCAGCCTGAAAACATGGTCTTCGTATTCATCATAAACACGTTCAAAAAGGATGTAACCGTTTTTTGTGTCGATGGTCAACTTGTCGCCTTCCTCTTGTGGAAGGCCATCGCGATAACGTTTCATGGCATCTTCCAATTCCTTCCATGGGCGGTCACCAGATTCTTCTTCATCTTCATAGTTCAATGAAGGAAATGCTGCCCATGCAAAATCTGCGACGGAGGGCTTGGAGCCTTTATAGTTCACTTTAATACCAATCTGTGCCATCAACGACAGCGTGAGGCAAGAAAGGATGATTGCCGATACTATTCTTTTCATAACTATAAAAAATTATGATTAACGCATTAATTTGTATTCAACACATTCAGGCCTGCGCCTCAGCAGAGTTCAAACAAACTCGGCTCTGCATTCAGCTTGCACTTAAACACTGGTTCTTTTTTCACTGCAGCAAAGATAGCAAGTTCTTTCAACACACTCGTTATGTTTCTGTTATTTTTTCTGATGCCGTTAGTTGATGGCGAGTTGTTCGATGTCGAAGATGAGGGTGGAGTCACAAAAGACACAACCAATCACAACCCTAACATTGTTTTTTACAGAAAAAGACACTACCTTTGCCAAATCAACAACTAAATCTCTACCGCTATGACTCGATTCATCAGAATAACCTTCTCATTATTCCTGCTGGTGGCATTTGGGGTTGGAGATGCAACAGCCCAATCTGTATGGCAACCTATCACAGTAACTGGACAGGTCGTTGATGCAGCCGATGGCCAGCCGCTTATGGCGGTACACATATGTTACAGGAAAGATGCAACTGGGGAGTATATGCTTAAGGACATCTCGGATAATGATGGACATTTTGAATTGAGTTATCCCCGTAAGTATGTGATGACAGTGTCACGAATTGGCTACAAACCACAGCAATTGCACCTGTCAAGTGACACCACCATATTAATCAGATTGGAGAAAGACCCAGCAGTGACTAAATGTCCAGAAATCTTCTTAGTCTCAGGAGTGGTACTTGATGAGTATAATGAGCCATTAATTGGTGCAACCGTAAGAATAAAAGGTACAAATACATATGTCACTACAGATATAAATGGTGAATTCAAGATAGAAGCTCTAAAGGGAAAGGTCCTAGAGATTATGTCTGTGGGATATTATAAGAAAGAGATAAAAATCAAGAAAAAAGAACCGATGACAATCAAATTGAAAGATACTGGCGCAATGCTCAAATAGAATCCTCTTCAATTTATTCTTTGACGATGTAAGACAAGGCCGGGCGTTCCCCATCGGTGGGCGATCGCTCGCCCACCTGCAGAACGGGAGGCTAAAACCTCGCGCTCGATGTACTCACTCAGATCCTTGAGCATAAGGTAGAGCCACATTCGCCGAAGTTTATCTTCGGTAGAAGACAAAGATTTTGTATCTTTGCGAAAATTTAAAAACTAATAATGGGATTTTTCTATCAATTGATTTAGCACTCCATCATGAGTGGTGTGTCAGGGAAAAGTCCTTTTCCAACAACCTATATCTATGAATATGCTGATGAGAATGAATGCTAAAAAGTTGGTGACGGTAATCGCTTTTGTCGCCATGGGGCTGGCAAGTGTCAGTGCACAGATTACACAAGAGCAGTTGCGAACCGGAAGTGACGAACAGCTGCTGAGGGAATGGACAAAGGTGCTTGCCAGTGATGAGTTTGGCGGAAGAAAGCCCATGACGCCCTATGAGGACAAGACGGTGGACTATCTTGCCAGGCAGTTGGAGATAATCGGTTTGGAGCCTGCCTTCAACGGCAGTTGGTTCCAGCCCTTTGAGATGATTGCAGTCACAGCCAAGCCCGTGGGTGGCAGGCTCTCGGTGAGCGGGAAAAAGAAATCGGTGCTCCGCTATACCGACGATTTGATCATCTGGACGACTCGCGCCACCGACAAAATTGACTTGAAGAAGGCGGAGTATGTGTTTTGCGGCTTTGGCATCAACGCACCCGAATACGGCTGGAATGACTACGATGGCATCGATGTGAAAGGCAAGATAGTGGTCGTGATGGTCAACGATCCCGGCTTTTATGACAGCCAGCTCTTCCGTGGACGCAATATGACCTACTACGGTCGTTGGTTATATAAGTTTGAAGAGGCACAGCGCCAGGGTGCTGCCGGTTGCCTGGTGCTCCACCATACCGAAGCCGCCAGTTACGGGTGGCACGTCTGTGTGAATGGCCACCTGAGTGACAATCTCGCCATCTATGATCTTGACACGCGCAATGCCAACGAATTGGCCGTCCGGGGGTGGCTGCATGAGGAAGGTTGCAGAAAACTGTTTCTTGCGGCCGGCATGGACATGGACAAGGCCGTGGCCGATGCGAAAAAACCTGGCTTCAAGAGCTTTTCCCTGAATGTGAAGGGAGATGTGAAGATGAATGTGACTTACGACATTCAGAAGACGCGCAATGTGGGCGGCATCCTGCGAGGGAGCGGCCAGGACGGTGAGGCCGTAGTGTTCTGTGCCCACTGGGACCACCTGGGCATCGGGAAACCCGATGAGCATGGCGATACGATATATAACGGTGCTGCCGACAATGCATCCGGCATGGCTGGAGCTTTGCTCGTCGCCAAAAAGTTCAAGGAGATGCCCCAGCCGCACCGGGATCTGCTGTTCCTCTTCCCGTCGTCTGAGAAGAGCGGACTGTTCGGCTCCGCTTATTACTGCGACCACCCTGCCGTGCCGATGGCGAAGACTGTGGCCTGCCTTAATTTTGAAAGCATAGGCCCTGCCGAACTCACGCGCGATGTCGTGATTTTGGGTGGCGGGGAAAGCGACTTGGACAATTACTATGTGGCTGCCGCCGCTGCCCAGGGCAGGTATATCTACTTCGACGATGACAACTCCGACGGCTGGTTTTACCGTTCCGACCACTACAATTTCGTGAAAAAGGGTGTCCGTGCCGTGGTGTTGGAGAACGGCCTTCAACCTGTGGATGTGAGCAAGCCAAACAAATATCCCATGCCCGTATGGTATCACAAACCATCTGACGAGTATCGTGAAGATTGGGACCTTAGTGGCACATTGTCCAACGTGAACCTGATCTTTAGCGTAGGTCTGTCCTTGTCAAACAATTTGTGATAAGGTAGACGTTGTATTTATTGTACTTATTGTTTTCCGTTTCGTCCGCGCGTTCACGGGCCTGTTGACTCCGACCCTGCGGGGCTAATGCGAATTACGCTAATCAATCTAATTGTCTTGCCATTGCGCTCAGGTTGGATAGATTCCTCACGCTCGACAATGAAAACAAGCTTCCATTGTTCTCGCTTAATCGGAATTTTGCACTACCGTTGCCTAACGGCGAAGGTAGGCTGCGCCTCAACAATGCTCAAATAAATTTGGCATTGTCTTCGGCTTGCATTACCTTTGCGGTCAAAGAAACTATTAATCCTGCGCAACGCGCGTCCTAAACCATTTGACAACTTGATATGAAAAAAATCACAATTCTTGCTCTGGCAATAGGCCTCGCCTTTGCCGGCTCAGCACAAGACCGTTCTCAGGGAGGCATCAGCCCCGACATGATGCGCCAGATTGTCGCCACATCGGCAGCCAACCAAAACAAGGCCATCAGCAATGCCATGGCGACAAATGCCATCGACGATCTTGCCCGCAACTACCGCAACAACAACATTTCAGACACTCACTTCAGCATCGAGACGCCCAAGCAGTCGATCCACAACCAACGATCGAGCGGGCGTTGCTGGATGTACTCCAGTTTCAACGTGATGCGTGCCAACTTCGCGCATCGCCACAGCGACTCCATCAGCGTGGAGTTCTCTCACGACTACCTCTTCTTCTACGACCAGCTCGAGAAGGCCAACCTCATGCTGCAGGGCGTGATTGACTGCGCAGACAAGCCCATCGACGACACGCGCGTGCAGTTCTTCTTCCACCATCCCATGAACGATGGTGGCACCTTCTGCGGTGCGGCCGACCTTGCCGAGAAATACGGCCTCGTGCCCGTTGAGGCACAGCCCGAGACCTACTCGGCCGAGCGCACCTCACGCATGAGCCAACTCGTCGCGTCCAAGTTGCGTGAATTCGGACTGGAACTGCGGCAAATGGTCGCCGACAAAAAGAGCAAGAAAGCCATCAACCAGCGCAAGACCGAGATGCTGGGCACCATCTATTCCATGCTCTCGCTCACGCTGGGCGAGCCCATCCAGTCGTTCACCTACGCCTTCCGCGACAAGAACGGCAAGCCCATCGGCCCGGCACGCACCTACACCCCGTTGGAGTTTTACCGCGAGACGGTGGGCGGCCCCATCAACGGCACGTTCATCATGGCAATGAACGACCCTCGCCGGGAATACTACAAGACCTACGAAGTGGAATATGACCGCCACACCTACGACGGTCACAACTGGCGCTACGTCAACCTGCCCATGGAGGACATCGCAGCCATGGCCATCGCCTCGCTCAAGGACTCCACCAAGCTCTATGCCAGCTTCGACGTGGGCAAACAGCTCAATCGCGACAACGGCTACCTGGCGCTCGACAACTTTGACTATGCCACCCTGTTCGGCACCACATTCTCCATGGACAAGGCCCAGCGCATCGCCACCTTCGACAGCGGTTCAACGCACGCCATGACGCTCTGCGCCGTCGATCTTGACGCGGATGGCAATCCCGTCAAGTGGAAGGTGGAGAACTCTTGGGGCGGCGACAGCGGACAAAAAGGATACATCATCATGACCAACGAGTGGTTCAACGAGTACTCCTTCCGTCTGGTTGTGGACAAGAAATACGTGCCCCAGCACATCCTCAAGGCCGCCGAGACCAAGCCCGTGATGGTCATGCCCGAAGACCCCCTCTTCGGCACCGACGACTGACAACTCACCGATATCCTGACGCAAAACTCCTGCCAGCAACCGCTGCGGCAGGAGTTTTCTCATTACAGAGCAAATAGTGTGGGACTGTGTCTTCATTCCAGAAAGTCATTGAATGGGGCTCACTTTTCTGGAAAAACCAGTATCTTTGCAAAAAGTTTCTTTGGGGATGACTTTAAAAGAAAGATATAAACGATTCAAGGCATGGCAGCTCAATCCCTTCGATTGGAGTTATGACGAGAACGAGCGCCATCATTGCGTGAATTGCGGGTATGACTTCACAGGCAAGTTTTGTCCGCATTGTTCGCAAAAGGCCGGTTTGAAAAAGGTATCGTGGAATAGTGTGCTTCAAAGCACCGCCGAGGTCTGGGGAATGGGCAACCGTTCTTTGCTCTACTCCCTGTGGCAGCTGATTTGGCGTCCAGGTTATTTCATCAGCGATTATATCAACGGCAAGCGGCAAGTGTCGTTCCCGCCAGTGAAAATGCTGGTTGTCATGGGGGTGATAAGTGTCCTCATTGACAGTTTGTTCGGCATCAAAGAGGTGGTGGATAATAGTAGCGACTCGACATTGGTCAATCAGTTCTTTGCCTGGCTCAAGGCCAGCCCGGGATGGGGATGGTTGGTCATGACAGGCTTCTTCATTATTCCCACATGGTGCCTATTCCGTTATGCGCCACGCAACACCAAGCACACGCTGCCGCAAGGTTTTTTCATCACGGTGTTCATGGCCATTCTGGTTCTCATTGTAGAATGTCTTATCGACTTTTTTGGATACTATTTCTATGTTTTGATTCCCCTATGCTATTTTTATGCCTACAGGCAGTTGTTTGGCTATGACTACTGGGGAAACTTCTGGAGAGTGGTTGTTACATTGGTAAGCGGTTTCTTGTTAGCAGCTCTGGCATTGACAATAGCCGAACTGCTGACGACAACACCCAAGTCTTATGCTGATGAATTCTTAGCAATGAGAGATCTGACACTTTGCTCGGTGGTACCCATTCTTGTTGGTATGCTTATCAGCAAAATAACATATGAGCTAAGGGAGAAAAAGAAACAAACTGTATTCCAATTCTTAAAAATGAAATTTCAGGCGATCAAACTGAGGATTAAACAAAAAAATAATGAAGAATAGGTTATTTCAGATTATATCAATTGCCATTATCGCTTGCTCATGTGCTCTCATGTCCAGTGCTCACAACAAACTTACTCCTAGAGCGCAAATGTCGTTACTGCAGAAAAAGGCAGCGCGATATGACACCAACGGCAAGAGAGTCAAAGCACCTGGCGCCAACCCAGGCATCAGGCTTGTGGTGGAGGTTGATTCCAAAGATGCGGCGGGTACGTTTGCCCAAATTCGTGAGGCGGGTGCCACCGTGTTGTCAAAACTCGGGCATCAGGCTGTGATCAGCATTCCTGCCGACAAGGTGGATGCCCTCGTTGCCATCGAGGGCGTGAAACGGGTGGACGCGACCAGTAAAGGGGATTTGAAAACCGATGTCTCACTTGTGGAAACTGGCGTGAGCCTGATTGACGGCACCATTCCTGGCCTTGAAGAGGTTTACACCGGCGAGGGCGTCACCATTTGCCTGGTCGATGAAGGATTCGATTTCCAGCACCCTGCATTCAAGGATGCCGACGGCAACAGCCGCCTGCGCTGCGTCTATCTCCCCGGTAACGACAGCGGCCACAAGTTCATCGTCGAGGACGACGAGGCCGGAACGATAGAGTATCCCGGCTCGGTGTTCGACACGCCCGAACTCATTGCCACCCTCACCACCGATACCGATGAGGGCTCACATGGCACTCACACCGCCGGCATTGCAGCAGGCACACGTTCGCCGCTGGGGTTTGGCGGCATGGCTCCCGATGCCGACATAGTGCTTGTGTCGGTTGTGGGTGAGCGCGATGCGAACGAGATAGCTTTCCAATTCGTAGCTCATTACGCCCAGCAAATCAACGCTCCCGTAGTGCTTAGCGCAAGCATGAACTCACACGAAGGCCCGCATAATGGTACCGGTACAATGCCGGAACTGATTGATGAGTTGTCCCATCATGTCATTCCCGTGTTCAGTGTGGGAAATGAAGGTGGCAAAAAGCTTCACATCTACAAGGCATTTGATGAAGAGAACAGCAGCCTGAAGGCGTTTCTTCCCCGACCGTTTCCTCTCATAGACGAAGACGGCAGCATTATAGGAAGAATGGTTGGCTCGGCAGTATGTGGCTATTCACGCAACGCGTTGGGCGAGAATGATACATTAAGTGTACAGATTGGTCTGCTAAATCGCAGCAGTGACGAAATTGTGTGGCAAACAATGCCATTAACTATCACCCCGTCTCAGGAGGAGCGCCATATTGAAATATTGAGCGACGATGACGAGATACTGGGAGAATATATGCAGGGTGGCTTTGTGTTTCTCTATGGCAACGTCATTGATGGCAAACTTGAACTGCATACTATTGTGGATGGTATTCTCAATCAACGATTGCTTTTCTTCATTTCGCTGTCGTCATCTGCACCCATCGAGATGGACTTGTGGGAAGCGACAGATGGATTTGACGCATTTGAAAACATGGAAGGTTACACTCCTGGCGACAGCGAGATTTCGAGTGGCGACTGGACGTCCTCTCCAAATGCCTTCAGCGTAGGCGATTATGCGGCAAACAACATCAACCGGGATTACACTGGCTTTGTTGGTGATGATAGCGACATTTACACGCTTGGCGACATCAGTATCCATTCAAGCTACGGCGTGTCGATAAACGGTGTGGCACAACCGACTGTTGCCGCTCCAGGTGTCAACGTTGTGTCGTCGTTAAACCACTATAACTGCAACCAGGAGATTGCCGAGTCGATGCAGTGGCAGGGCTATCCCTATGGTGCCATGAGCGGCACATCGATGGCGTGTCCCACGGTGAGCGGCATCATCGCCCTGTGGCTTCAAGCCGATCCCACACTCACGTTAGATGACATCAAAGAAGTGCTCGCCGCCACCTCGCGCAACGACGGGTTCACTGCCGTCAGCCCCATCAGGTGGGGCTATGGCAAGATCGATGCTGCGGCAGGCATTGAATACATCAAGCGGACAACTGCCGTCAACAGCATCGAGAGCGATGAGCCTGAAGTTGAAAGCAACCTGTGGTATGACATCACTGGCCGCTCTTACAACTCCAAGCCCTCAGCACCAGGCATCTACATCAACTCCGGCAAGAAGTACATCATCAAGTGATGCTAAGAAACGGCTGTCGCCGTGCATAAGGGATAAGGTTTAATGAAGTATCCGCAGCCCCCGACGAACAGGGCTGCGGATACCATTCAGATACATCAGATTTCTCAGTTGTTTAGAAGCAGGACGCAGATGCCAATAACTTCTCACTCCTAACTTCTAACTTCTAACTCCTAACTCCACCGTCCTGTCAGCAGGTAGTCGATGAGTGCCGTCACGTCGTCGATGCTCACACCGCCGCTCTGGTCGGCATCGGCATTGGCAACGTTGATGCTGGAATTGGAGCCCAACAGGTAGTCGATCAAGGCCGTCACGTCGTCGATGTTCACGCTGCCGTCGCCGTTCACGTCGCCACGCAGGCCGGCGTTCTTATCGGTGAAGTAGCCCGGGTTGCTCGGGCCGCCGTCGATGCGGGCGTAAAGACGGTTCGTGTGGCTGGCGTTGTAGGTCGTGCCCTGGCCACCCCTGATCTTGGTGCATTCGCGGAACATGCCATCAGAATTGCTGTCGGTTGTGGCCGCTGTGCTCCAGCCATTGCCGGCATAGATTGTTGTGAGTTCACTGCAGCTAGAGAACATCCACCTCATGTCGGTCACCTTGGATGTGTTGAAACTGCTCAGGTCGAGGCTCGTCAATGACGTACAATAATCAAACATGGAGTACATGGTGGTCACCTTGGCTGTATTGAAGCTGCTCAGGTCAACGCTTGTCAATGCATTACACTCATTGAACATATAACTCATATCGGTCACATTAGACGTGTTCCAATTGCTCATGTTGATGCTCTCCAGATTGATGCTTTCATTGAACATGCCCTCCAGATTCGTCACCTTGGACGTGTTGAAATTGCTCAGGTCAAGGCTCGTCAGGTTATAGCAGTAAGCGAACATCTCATGCATGTCGACAACATTGGAGGTGTTGAATGAGCTCACATCCAGGCTCGTAAAACTACTGTTGAGAAACATGGCCTCCATGCTTGTCACGTTGGAGGTATTCAGGTAGCTCAGATTAATGCTTGGCAGACCGCAATAGGCGAACATGAAAAACATGTTCGTCACCTCGGACGTGTTTAAATACTGAATGCCCAAAACCGACTGGAGGTTGGTCATATCAGCAAGCCATCCCTGGGTGCTCCTCGGTCGAGCGTCGGCAAATGACGAATAGAACACCACGCGCGTGACGGATGCAGCGGTACCATCCGACATCCAGCCGGGCCAATTGTTGTCCTCGTTCAAGTCGTAGGTCGTGCCTGAGCGGTTGCTGCGCAGTTTGTCGTAGTAGAACGTCAGCGTCGTGTTCGACGGCGTGTAACAGGCATAGGGCTCAGGCGCATTGGGATCTCTGGTGAAGTAACCCGGGTTGCTGGGACCGCCGTCGATGTGGGCATAGGTCTTGTCCCTCGGGTTCGAGGAGTTGTAAGTCGTGCCCTTGCCGCCCACCAGGCTAGTGCAGTTATAGAACATGTCATAAGAGCCGGTCACGGCTGCCGTGCTCCAGTCATTGCCCACATAGATGGTCCGCAGACTAGTGCAGCCGAAGAACATGATACTCATACTGGTCACCTTGGACGTATTGAAATTGCTCAGGTCAAGGTTCGTCAGGTTATAGCAGTAAGCGAACATTTCATTCATGCGGACCAAATTGGGGGTGTTGAAATGACTCAAGTCAAGGCTTGTCAGATTAGAGCAGGAATTGAACATGCAGTACATATCGGTCACCTTGGACGTGTTAAAGTGGCTTACATCAAGGGTCGTCAATTTTCTACAGCCAGAAAACATATCGAACATGTTGGTCACCTCACTGGTGTTCAGGTAGCTCAGGCCCGTGATGGATTGAAGGTTCTCCATGTCGTTGAACCATCGGGCGGTGGTCATCGGGCGGGCATTGGCAAATGACGAGTTAAAGACCACCTTGGTCACAACAGCATTGGTGCCGTCAGTCTCCCAATCAGGGGCGTTGTAGCCCGTGTTCAAGTCGTAGGTTACATCCGTGCGACTGCTGCGCAGGTTGTCGTAGTAGAACGTCAACGTCGTGGTCGACGGCGTGTAGCAAGCATAGGCCTCGGCAGCGTTGGCGCCCAGAGCGCACATCACGGCCGCCATGAGGACGACCAGACGTAGGAGTAAATGATTCTTTTTCATAGTTATACCGTTTTATAAGTTAATATTTGCTGCAAATATAGTAAAAAATCCATCAAAACGCAAGTACAAAACGTTTTTGTGTCGTTTATTCTAAGTTTTCTGTTTTTCCACGTTTTCCACACGCACGAATAACATGAATGCCCACAAACGATCACGAATTAACCATAAATGTTTTTTCATCTGCGCCTCACGCGAAGCCGCGAAGTTTTTTTATTATTGCTCGCTGTTTGATTCATTCCGGCCGATAAAGAAAAAAATACAAGAAAGACAACAAGGACAACTCTTTATATTTTTTTGATAATCAATAAATTTGTGTTTCTTGTATTTCTTGTCTTCAATATTGCACCACGCTGGATAGCATAGTATTTATTGTACTTATTGTCTTCCCTTTTTCTCCATGCGCAGGGGCCTCACGCCAAGATGCGAAGTTTTTAAAGGTTCGCAGATAGTAAAACAATGGATATCAGATGAATTTGGATTTTCCTAATTTTCTTTTTTTTCTACTTATATATATATTATAGAAAAAATAGAAAAATAGAAATTTGGTCATCCCAATAGTTTTGACCAATAATTTCCATATAGAATACTCAACTAAGACAAATAGAAAATTCTAAAATTCTTTTTTTTCTTTTTTTTCTACGCACGCGTGTGGAAAGAAAAAAATGGATTTGTAGTACCCTAAAAAAAGTTGAATGGATTTTACCTTATCCCTGACAGAAGTTGAATGGTTTTTCGCTTAACCCTGCAGGGAGTTGACTATTAACTCTAAACCCTTGTTTTTATTGAATCGGCACCG
>JAEEGF010350857.1_pt1 | contig 18414 bp, 17 predicted proteins | sample 9134171 | NCBI WGS metagenome assembly JAEEGF01 (sample SAMN16246542, study PRJNA631951) | gut metagenome | biome: gut microbiome; feature: rumen; material: AP-attached | host: Bos | place: Iran: Karaj | collected 2018-10
AGCTTTTTTTGAATTTTTTCTGTATATCATTTCTTTGACGGCACAATGACTTTTTTCGTGACATTATGCTTTGATTATGGTATCATATGAAATCATATCTGCGGAAAGAAGGTATCTTGTGAAACAAGTATTGCATCGCATCGCTGCGCTGATGTTTGTCTGCCTAATGTTGTTTGCCTGTTCCAAGTCCGGCGCCGGCACAAGAGAGTCGGAGCAGTCCGGCGTCTGGTCGCTGGGCGATCGTTATCAGCCGATTTACAGTTCCCTGACCTATTTTGTAACATACACTGCAAAAGGAGAACCGTTCTGTCTCAAAATGAGCCGCAACAAAAAGGAAACCGGCATGTCGAAACGCGTCAAGGATTCCCGCACGGTTGACGGGCTCGTATACGCGCTTTGCGAAAGCAAGCAGCAGAATGCCGAAGGCAAAGCTGCTTACACCTATTATGAATGCTTTACCGGAAGCTTCCGTTATTTCATCGGTCGCGAAACCGAGGGATTTTTTATCGAAGACTATCTTTCAATGGACGACGCTGTTAAGCTGATCGCCAAGCCGACCGCTCCGAGGGGCAGCGTGAAGCTTGCCGAGGAAGAATGGAACGCGCAGTACAAAACGGATACATGCATCCTTGAGGTCCTGATCCGTCCCAACGACAAAGGCGCCTTGTGCAAAGCGCTACCGTCTTCCTATCAGACGATCACCGAAAACGGTGAAACGTATTACACCTCCTCTTCTGGCGACGATATCGTTTACACGGACGGTACGCACTCCGTACAGATCCGACAGGCGAACAATGCGGATACAAACGCCGAGAATTATCATACGCTGCCCGAATGCAAGGCGATCCTTGCTCTGCTCGGATCCGACTGACAAACCGACGCTCTGCAGGCGTCTTACCGCGCAGCCGCGTCCGGCGCGGCTTTCTCCGTTGATTGGAATCGGTATCTGAATGATTCCGTTCCTGTCCGCGTTCAACCCGATTCATCACTGATCTGACAATTCAAAAAAGCAAGCGAGCGGGAGGCGATTTGCCTCCCGCTGTTTTCGTGTTGAAAACCCTTTTTGCCCGTCACACCGTATCCTGATTATTCAAATAACACAATATTACGCTCGTATCTCCCTATTATATTGTTATAGCGATCTTTATTCATAAATTATCCCATTATACTTTACACCTTGTTCATAATTTGTTCAAGTCTTATTCATACTTTTATCGCTGTTTTTTGGCGTTTCCTTCACAAATTTCAGACAATTTTGACATATTTCTCCTTTATACTCTGAATCAGATACAAGAAAGGAGACTTTGTGATGAATAACCAGGAAATGAAGAAATTGTATCGTCGGATCGAGCGGGCGTCCCGTCTGCGCTCCCATGTTTTTTACCGTAAGCTTGCTTCCCTGCTTTGCAGCTTATTTTGATCGGCTGCACTGATTATTAGGATTCGTATCCCCTTTCGCCGAATCCGGCATGACCCGGCGCCGCAGCCGGCTTCGACGCGTTTTACTTGATTGCATAAAAAAGGAGCGGTATATTCCGCTCCTCATTCTTTTTTGGTATTCGATTCAGTGTTTGATCTTCCAGGGCAGCGGAAGTACAAACTCCTCATTCTTCTCGTCGAAGGGATAATACTCCTCGCGATTTGCCGGATCGTCAAACCGATTGAAATCTTCAAACACCGGAGAATAGGTCAGATTGTGCATCGTGCCTTCCGCCTCGTTGATCTGCATCAATCTTAAATACCCTCCCCCGCCGTCTCTCAGCGACGCCTGATAATTGAACAGCATCTGATAGACCGTGCGATCGTCTTTTCCGTCTCCGTCGTCGTCAAACGATTCCGGGAAGCAGTATGCGCCGTACTTATGTCCGCAAAGCACCATATACAGGTTCGGCGTTTTCCTGACCACCTGATCGTGCCATCTCTTCCCGTCTTCGGAAAGCGTCTGCGTTTTGGTGTAGTAGTCGTGCAGGCAAAGGACACCCACGCGATCCGGATACTGTTTGAAAACGTCGCGAACCCAGTCGATTCCCTTCTGCGACGGTGCAAAGCCCATATAGACAAACAGATAATCGGTTTCTCCGATCGTAAGGAGATCGTAGTGCCCGCGGTTGTTCTCATAGCTTCCACCGTACCACGGTTTGTTTTGATAGCGTTTCTCGCCGAAGCGTGCGCAGAACGTCTTGTAGCCGATCGGATCGAGCACATCATGGTTGCCGGCAAGCACGCCGTTCGGGATCTCATCGATCATCGCCTGCGCGCGGTCCGCCACGTCCCATTCCGAATCCAGATCCGTGTTATGCACAAGATCGCCCGTATTGATGATATAGGCAAGATTCATTTCCTCCCGGTGATCGCGCAGAAATCCCGTCATGGCATAATACGTTTCCGGGAACTTCTTGGAATAGTGCTGCGGATCGCTCATCCACGCAATCGTATAGACGCCGTCCGACGCGACATAGGTCTGCGGCAGCTCGACGGGCGCAGGCGTTTCTGCCGCGAAAGCTTCATGTGTTTGGACCGCTTCCGGCTTCTGCGTTGTTTCCGGCGGCGTCGGCTCCGGAACCGCGGGAACGCTCTCCGGCGACCCGGCAGAATCTATAAGGATCTCATCTTCACCGATCTCCGGCGCAGCCGTTTCCGTCGCCTTCGGATGCTCTGCTTGCACGGTTTCCGATTGTTTGCATCCGACAAGAAGGATCAAACACAATACTATGATCAGAATGCCTTGAAAACGCTTCACAACGCTTCCTCCGAACCGTTTTTCTGTATCGTACCACGATTGGAAAAGTCTGTCAAATCCTCCCCGAACGTTTGATCGCTCGGAAAGACGGACAGACTACTGCTCGGAGGTGATTCTCTTGCAAAAGGTGGAGATCACAAGCATCGACACGTCCCGTCTTCCGCGGCTGAAACCGGATGAAATGCGAAAGCTCCTGGAGCGTGCTAAGGCGGGCGATTCCGAAGCGCGTGAGCAGTTCATCTATTCCAATCTGCGGCTCGTTCTGTCTGTCGTGCAGCGCTTTGCAGGGCGCGGCGAGCTGGCGGACGATCTGTTTCAGGTCGGATGCATCGGTCTGATCAAATCGGTCGACGGGTTCGATCTTTCACAGGACGTTCGTTTTTCAACCTATGCGGTTCCGATGATCGCGGGAGAGATCCGCCGGCATTTACGGGACTACAGCGCCGTCCGTGTGCCGCGCTCGATGCGGGACACCGCGTACCGCGCGATGCAGGCAAAGCTTGCCCTGACGGAAAAGCTGTCGCGCGAGCCGACTGTCGGCGAGATCGCAAAGGAGCTCGGCGTCGCCGAACCGGACGTGGTCTTTGCGCTCGACGCCATCTCCGATCCGGTTTCCCTCTATGATCCCGTGTTCAAAACGGAAGACGACACGCTGTGCGTGCTCGATCAGATCTGTGATCCGAAGGACAGCGAAGCAAAACGTGTTGATTCCATTGCGCTGAAGGAAGGGATCTCGCGGCTCAGCGAACGCGATCAGAAGATCCTGAACCTGCGATATTTTGCGTGCAAGACACAGGTCGAGGTTTCCAAGGAAATCGGTATCTCGCAGGCGCAGGTCTCCCGGCTTGAGAAAAGCGCATTGAAGCAGCTTGAGAAGTATATCGGTTCATGACTGCATCCGAACGATCTCTCGCTTCAGCCGTTTCATGATCCGTTTTTCGAGACGGCTGATGTAGCTCTGAGAGATCCCCATCGCGTCCGCAACCTGCTTCTGCGTCTGCGCTTCGCCGTTTTTCAATCCGAACCGAAGATCGATGATCTCGCGTTCGCGGTCCGTAAGCTTGGAAAGCGCTTTGTTCAGCAGTTCGAGTTCGACCTCGTCCTCCATATCGCGGCTGACGACGTCCGGATCCGTACCGAGCACATCCGACAGCAGCAGTTCGTTGCCGTCCCAATCGACATTCAACGGTTCATCAAAGCTGACTTCGAGCTTCAGTTTGGTCGTGCGCCGCAGATGCATTAGGATCTCGTTTTCGATGCAGCGGGACGCATAGGTTGCAAGCTTGATCTTCTTTTCCGATTTGAACGTCTCGACCGCCTTGATCAATCCGATCGTACCGATGCTGATCAGGTCCTCCGTCTGTACGCCCGTGTTCTCAAATTTCTTGGCAAGGTATACGACCAGGCGGAGATTGTGCACGATCAGCTTGTCCTTGGCTTCCTTGTCGGTCGGCGCAAGCTCGATGCAGCGTGCCTCCTCCTCCGGATCAAGCGGCGGCGGGAGGCTTTCGTTTGCATGAACGTACCATAAGGTATCGCGTCTGCCAATGCGAAGCCGCACGAGCAGGCGAGCCCAAATACGATAAAGCCACGCTATCATTCATGGTCCTCCAATCATACGGTAAAAGGCTTTCCGGCAGGATCGCCTGCGCCGAACCGATCGGTTCCGGTGCCTTTGCCAGAAAGCAGTCGATCGCTGCGTTGCCGTACTGCGGGAGCGTGACCGAGATCGGCCGTTCCCCGTACAGAACGTCCTGAATCGACGCTTTCGCAAACGGAATCGGCCGCAGCGGTCGGTCTACCTCGCGGTCGATCAAAATGACCGGTAAGCCCGAAATCGGTTCCTTCAGCAGATTCCCGCTGTCGATCAACGCATCGAGCCGGTACTGATGCTCTGCGAGACTTACCGCAAGCTCTGTATGCAGCGCCTGTCTTTTTCGAACCGAAAGCAGTTTCCGGATCAGCCGCGGCAGACACAGCGCGCAGACCGCCGAAAGCATTGCCGCACGCAGCGGGACCGTCCCGATCATCGTTCCGTCGGCATAGACCGTTCCGCCGAGCTGCAGGGTCAAAAGCATCGCCGCCCCGCCCGTCAGCGCCGCGGAAAGCAGGATAAACGGGATCGGCTTCAATATGCCTCCCGACCGGCGAAACAGCGGAAGGGAAAGCAGCAGAAAGCACGGCAGTTTGCAATACGGCTCGCGGAGCAACGGTACAAGAAACAGGGATGCGAACGCATAGCATGCGCCGAGCAGCGAAATGAACACCGTCGGGCAGATCCGGATCCGAACGCCCATCCATGCCGCTGCAAGCAGATATACACAGCAGTTCATCAGCGTATTGTCTATCAGGAACGGTTCAACTGCGATCTTCATGCGACAGAGATCACCATGACCGTCATGTCATCGGTCCCGCCTCTCGCTTTTGCGATCATCAGAAGCTGCTCTCCCGCCTTCTGCCCGATCGGTTCTACAGAGCGAATCACCTGTTCCGCATCTTCGGAAAACATATCGTGTACACCGTCGGAGCACAGAACGATCCGATCGTTTTTCTTGAGCTGCATGCGGATCACGCTCGGTTTGGCGTCCGCAAGGATCCCGCAGGGCAAAGCCTCCCCTGTGATGACGCTGACCTGACCGTCCCGCACGAGATAGCTCGGCGGCGCGCCGTACTTCAGAAGCTCCGCCTCTCCGGTCCTGAGGTCGATCGAAACGGCGTCGAGCGTGGCATACATCTCCGCTTCATTCTGCGCCAGAAGCATACGGTTCACATTTTCATACACAAGCTCCTTCTTCACCCCGGCATGACAAAGCCGGAACAGAAGCCGGATCGCCGCTTCGCTTTCCCGGCGGGCGTCGCGCCCGGTCCCCATTCCGTCGGAGAGCGCAAAGCATACGCGTCCGCCCGGAATCCGACATTCGCCGGTCGCATCGCCGCTGACCGTATCCGATACCGTTGTCCTGGCAACCTGCGCAGCCGCATGCAGTTCCGCATCCTGTTCAAAGCTGAAGGAAACACGACGCTCGCTCTGCGCCACGCGAATGCATCGGAGCGGGTATCCGCATGCCTGTTCGATCTCCTGCCGGACGGCGGAATGCTTCATTCTCAGCGGACGTACAAGGACCGCCGTAATCATATCCGTTCCGTTCGTTTCATAGAGCTCCAGCGATTCGACTGTCAGTCCCGCCCGAATCAGGCGTTCCCGGATTTTCTTTTCGGTCACGTCCGCACGATGCGACCGGTTTCGCATTTGTCTTGCATAGGTGCAAAGCGCTGCGCCAGCGCCCGAAAACTGACGTTCCACAAAGCCGGACTGCATCTGCGCATGTTTGCTGACGGCATTTCGGTTCAAAGCCTGCTGATAGGACAGCTGCACGGATCCGCAGAGATCTTCGAAATGCCTGCATCCCTCGTCGATCGGATCCGACGGGAATACACGTTCTCCCTTCCCTGCCGTTCCTGCGATCGTAAGGATCGTCTCCCGCATTGCATCGGCATCCTTCCAGCATCTGCGGCGATTCTCGCAATTCCGGCAGATTGCAAGCGCGCCTTGTATCGTCCATCGCGCTGTGCTGTCGTCCTCTTCCGGTTCAATATGGAACATTGCGGAAAAGCCGCCGAGCAGCTTCCCCATCCGTTCGACCTCATGCGAGGCGCGTTGTTCCGTTCGCTTGATCGCTTCGCTGACCATCCGGTCGGTGTTCAGTTTCATGTCCGTATACCGACGCAGAGAATCAAGCCATGCTCTCGGCATCATGAGAAACAGCAGCATTCCGCTCAACAGGTTCGACGCGCTCATTGCCAGAGCATCCTGCGATCGATACGTTTGAAACAGCAGACCGGAAAGGAAGAAGGCGCAGATCATAAACAGCTTTCCCCTTTCTCGCACCATTGCCGCGGCGATGGCGCCGAGGGATACGCTTCCGATCAGGATGGGATCCGCGCCTGTACAGGCGGTCAGCATGATCGACCAGAGTACGCCCGCCGCTGCGCCGAATACACCGCGCGCATAGACGGCGACCCCGGTCAGAATCAGCATCAGCATCACCGGAAGCGACCAGTCAAGAAACGCCGCGTCGGTGCAGGCAAGCAGCAGCATACCGACCCCCAGCGCGAAAAAGACCTGTTCCGAATCGGTCACCATGCGCGCATGCGTCAGCGTTTTGATCGAAAGACATATGCGTCGGAAGCAGATTGCCGCAGCCAGAGATACCGCGATCGAAATTACGCCGTACAAAAGCTCCTCTGTTCCGTAAATTGCGGAGATCGGCAGGGTAATAAAACAACATGCCAGATAAATCAACAGCCGTATTTTGGGGCTGCAGCTCTTGTGAACAAGCAAGATCAACCGGGTGATCCCCCAATACAGCAGGACCGCTGACACGCCCTGCCAATAGGGCTGCGTTCCGGAGAACGCGCCGAGTATGATTCCCCCGACAATTGCGGCAGGATCGAATCCGGCGAGCTGACTTCCGAGCAGCAATCCAAGCGACAGCGGCGTATGTAATTCGTGAATCCGGACACGGGATAACAGCAGCGCGCACAGAAAGCCGCCGATCACAACGACTGTTCCGATCACCGGCGTTCTGCCTTGTTCTGCTGTTTTCAAATCTCGCTTCTGCATGCCGGTATTGTACTAAAACAATACCGGTGTATGTCCGGCGGTTTACGGCGGAAGCACGCGCTTTTTCCCGCGTCGTTTCCCGACCGTTTTGCAGATTGCCGTACAATCCGTTCGGAATCTCCGCATTGTGTCAGAATCATCTTGCCCGATCGTGTCGGATATGCTATAATAAAATAACTTTTTTCAGGAGGGAATCCATGTTTACCGCAAACGGAGATTATGCCAATCTGAAAGGCAATTACCTGTTCTTTGAAGTCGGGAAGCGCGCCCGCGCTTATCTCGAAGCGCATCCCGACGCAGACCTCATTCGCATGGGGATCGGCGACGTCACGCAGCCGCTCGTTCCCGCCGTCATCAATGCCATGCATCGCGCAGTCGAAGAAATGGGACATGCCGAAACTTTTCACGGCTATGCGCCCGATTTCGGTTATGAGTTCCTGCGTGAAGCGATCCACAAGCGCGACTATCTCTCCCGCGGCATTCCCGTATCGCAGGATGAGATCTTCGTTTCCGACGGCGCCAAATGCGACGTAGGCAATTTCCAGGAGCTGTTCTCCCGCAACTGCCGGATCGCCGTGCTCGACCCGGTCTATCCCGTCTATGTCGATACGAACGTCATGGGCGGTCGAAGCGGCGTGTTCGATCCCGGAAAGGGTGGCTATGCGAACATTACGTATCTTCCCGCGACCGCGGAGAATGGATTCGTGCCGGAGCTTCCGAAGGAACCTGTCGACGCGATCTACCTCTGCTATCCGAACAATCCGACCGGCGCGACGCTGACGCACGAACAGCTTCGGCTGTTTGTCGATTACTGCAACAAAAACGGCGTGTTGCTTCTTTATGATTCCGCATACGAAGCGTATATCCGCGACCCCGGTCTGCCGCATTCGATCTACGAGATCGACGGTGCGCGCACCTGTGCGGTCGAATTCCGCTCGATGAGCAAGACGGCGGGCTTCACCGGCACGCGCTGCGCCTATACGGTCGTGCCGAAGGATCTTGTGTATCGGGATGAAGCAGGCAACACCGTTCATCTGCGCGATCTTTGGGCGCGCCGCATCTCGACCAAGTTCAACGGCGTCGCGTACATCACGCAGGTCGGCGCCGCCGCCGCCTATAACGAAGGCTACGGCGAGATCATGGACACCGTCGATTACTACATGGAAAACGCGCGCATCATCCGCACTTCGCTCGAAGCCGCGGGCTACACGGTCTACGGCGGACAGAATGCGCCGTACGTCTGGATCAAGGTCCCGGGCGGCGACAGCTGGGCGTTCTATGACGAGCTTCTGGACCGCTGCCACATCATCGGCACGCCGGGCGCGGGCTTCGGCAAAGCCGGCGAAGGCTATTTCCGCATGACGGCGTTCGCCACCAGAGAGAACACGATCCGCGCCATGCAGCGCATCCGGGAGGGCAAGGCATGACGAAGATCATTGCATTCGAGGGCATCGACGGAACCGGCAAAAGCGTACAGATGGCTTGTCTTGCCGAAACGCTGCGGAACTGCGGGCTGAAGGTCCGGGAGATCTCCTTCCCCATGTACGATACGTTCTTCGGTGAAATGGTCGGGCGTTACCTTTCCGCAAAGGACGGCATCGCCGCGAACACCGTAGACGGCAAGAGCATGGCGCTGTGGTTTGCTCTGGATCGGTTTGAAGCGTTCAAACACCTCGATTATTCCGATGCGGACGTGCTGCTGATCAATCGCTACGTGCTTTCCAACGCGGTCTATCAGAGCATCCGCGACATCGATCTCGACAAGCCGGACATCCTCGATTTCTGTCTCGAACTGGAGCATAAGCACTTCGGGATTCCGGTACCCGATCTGCATCTCGTTCTTGATATGGACACCGAAAGCGCAGCGGAAAACGTCGACAAGAAGGGCTTCCGCGAGTATATCGGCAATGCGCGCGACGTCTATGAAAGCATCGATTCCATTCAGGCGCGCGCACGCAAAAAGTATGCGGAATATGCGCAGCGCATTCCGAATGTTCATTTGATTCTGTGCACGGAAAACGGCAAGCTGCTCCCGATCGAAACGATCGCAAAACGTATCGAAGCGGTCGTTCTTCCGGCGCTCGGATTATAAACGTCCAAAACGCAAACGCACACGGCATATGCCGTGTGCAGTTTTATTTGCGCATCAATACTCGCCCGTATACGCCTGAAAGCGTCTGACCTTTTCGGCGACGGCTTTGCCGGTCGGCGTCGCGGCAAGCCCGCCCTTTGCGGTTTCGCGGTATTCGCGGCGGATATCCCTGCCGACCTGCAGCATGGCGGAAACAACCTCGTCAAAGGGGATCAGGCTTGTGATACCGCACAGCGTCATATCCGCGCACAAAAGCGCGTTGGCTGCGCCGAGCGCGTTTCTCTTGATACATGGGCATTCGACCAGACCCGCGACCGGATCGCAGACAAGTCCCATAATGTTTTTGATCGTCATCGCTGCGGCGTCGAGCGATTGCTCGGGTGTGCCGCCGGAAAGCTCGACGATCGCTGCTGCCGCCATCGCACCGGCAACGCCGGTCTCCGCCTGACAGCCGCCGTCCGCGCCGGAGATCGTTGCGTTTTTCGCAAACAGGAAGCCGACCGCACCCGCTGTGAACAAGCCCTGTATGAGCTGCTCGTCGGTCCATCCGCGTTCTATCCCGCATTCGATCAGCACGCCGGGCAGGATCCCGCTTGCGCCTGCTGTCGGCGCCGCAACGATCCTTCCCATCGAAGAATTGACCTCGCAGACCGCCATCGCGCTTGCCGCGGCGCGGCAGGTATTGCCGCCGGAGAACGGGTCGTATTTCGCGTAGCGGAACAGCCGCATCGCTTCGCCGCCGGACAGATGCGATACCGTCTCCACGTGCTCCTCCAGCCCGATGCGCACGGATTCACGCATGACATTCAGATTTTCCCGCATCTCGGCTATGATCGTGTCACGCATCATTTCCCCGCGTGAAACCTCACGTCGGATCATGGCTTCGGCGATCGTACAATTTTCGGAAGCGCAGTATGCGCAAAGCGCCGCGCCGTTTTCAAAAGCATCGATCAACTGCATGGCTGTTCCCCCTTATACCGCAAACAGTTCTGTAATGCCCGGACAAAGCTGACGGATGATGCTCTGCATCTCCTTGGTGACGGGCGTGTCGGTCTCGATGCACATATAAGCGTCTCTGCCGCGTCCGTGCCGGAAGACGCGCATGAAGGCGATATTGACCTTGAGCTGCGCAAGGACCTGCGAAACGATCGCAATGACGCCCGGCTCGTCCCGATGGCTGACGATCAGCGTCGGATACTCGCCCGAAAGCTCGACCGTCTGCTCGTTGATCTCGGTGATCAGGATGTTCCCGCCGCCGACGGAACGCCCCACGACCTCCATCGTGCGATCGTTGACGTCCGTCAGTTCGATCTTGACCGTGTTCGGATGATCCGCAGGCTCGTCGGAATAGGTAAAATCGACCTGTACGCCCTGTTCCTTGGCAAATTCGTACGCGCGGGGGATTCGTTCGTCGTCCGGCATAAAGCCCAGAATACCGCCGATCAGGGCTTTATCCGTGCCGTGTCCGCGTCCGGTTTCGGCAAAGGAGCCGTAGAGCGTAAAATGCACGCGGCTGATCTCCGCCCCTAAAAGCCGCCTTGCGATATAGGCGATGCGCACCGCGCCGGCGGTATGGCTGGACGACGGTCCCGTCATGCGCGGTCCGATGATATCAAATACCGACAAATCTTCCATACATGCCCCTTTCCCTGATACAGAAAAAACCGAGCGATGTGCCCGGTTTTTCAATTATAAAACTTGCACACCCGTCCTTCGACCGTTCGCTCCGAGTGGAACCTCAACCGATGACTCCGCGCAGGTAACCCCGCGGCACATCGTACATTCCGCTTAGTGCTGCTTCCGTCAGGATCTGACACGGTTCACGGCGTGCGATTGCACGGGACCCGCGCATCAACGTTCCGTATTGAGACCGACCTCACAACAACTGGCCTCAGGACGGGGATTCGGCCTCGCTGTAGCGGATTGCGAGTACAGGGCACCGCTAACTCCCCGCTTAGTGCAATGCTTATTATAACCGCATCTTACTGATTTTGCAAGAGGGAAATTGCATAGTCAAGCTCGACGCCGAACCGCTCGCCGTCCGTTTCCCGCAATCGGAGAAGATACGGGAGCGCATCGGTTCTTCCGCGGTTCGCCGCAAGCACGATCGCCTGCCGCAGAAGCCGCTTCGGCACTGCAAGGTTTTTTCCGATCAGCGTTTCCGCTTCCCTCCGGTTGCCTTTGAGCACCGCCACGGGATCGAGCGTATTTTTGATCTCCTCCGGAACCGGTACCGTCTTTTGCGGGTTCTTCGGACAGATCGCCTGACAGCGCATACAGCCCAATAGCGACGGAAGCCATCGCATCGCGTCTTTCGGGATCGAATCGCCTTCCATATAGGTATGCACGCAGCGTGTCCAGTCGAATGCGTAATCCCCCTCGATCGCGCCGAAGCAGACGGTCCTGCACAGTCCGCAATGGTCGCAGATTTCCTTCGGCTCGCGCGGCGTATCATAGCGCACCGGTTCCGGAAGCGCAAGCATTGCGCCCTGCAGATTGAAATAGGTCCCGTACGGTTCGAGAAACAGCAGTTGATTGTCCATACGGGAACCGATCCCGTATGAGGCAAGCTGTTCTCTATACGGCGTTTCCGCGCGCTCGGCGCGGATCCCCTGCTCCCGCAGCATGCCGAGCAGCCGCTTCATGGCATGGTACGCACGGTTGCTTGCGGGATAATAGGATGCGACGAGCGTTTCGTCGTCGTACGGCATATACGGATATACGCAGATCAGAACGGCGTTCGCCCACGGATAAGTCTCACGCGGATCATCCGAAAGCGGCGCCGTGTTCGGATGAAACACGCCATCGTTTCGATGGCGTGTCCAATTCGTATAGGGAGCGACGGGAAGAAGAAAGCCTTCCGCAAAGCCCGCGTTTTTGAGAAGCGTACGGATGTCCATTATGCTTCCTTTGCAAGCATCTCCTTGGTTTTCATCAATCGCGAGGTATTCCCGCGCTCGTTCTCTTCGAGCTTCATCTGGATGTCGTGGATCGCGGCGTCGAACTGCGGGATCATAACGTATTCGAGCGCGTTGACACGGCGGCGGGTCTTTTCGATCTCGTCCGCTAGCCTGCTCGTTGCCTTTTCGACCTCGGCAAGCTCCAGCATCAGCGGAAGGATCTCCGCAAGCGCCTGCACCGCGCCGTCCAAATCTGCGCCGGTCGTTGCAAAGCCGTACGGATAGACGAAGCCGTCCTGCGTATCGAGCGAAAGCTTCGGCACGGGAATGGACAGAATGTTCTGCTTGCCCATGTCGATCTTGATCGCGCGCGCCGGGTACATCAGCGCTTCTTCGATCTCGTTGCCGCTCATCATGGCGCGCGCAAGCACGAAGTTCTGCATCGCTTCGCCGAGCTTCTTCTCCGTTTCCAGACGCAGCGCCTTGTTTTTGCGCGCAAGGATGATGAAGCGACGCACAAGCTCATCGCGTTTATCCTTCATCATTTTGTGTCCGCGAATGGCGACCGTCCTGCGTTTTTTCAGGTTGCTTAGCTCCATTCGCGTGGGCTTATACTGCAGCGCCACGGCTTACGCCTCCTCGTAGTATTTTTCGATATAGACGTCCTTGATACGCTTGAGCTCGGACTTCGGCAGGATTCTCAGAAGCTCCCAGCCGAGGTTCAGCGTTTCTTCGATCGAGCGGTTCGTGTAGTAGCCCTGCGAAACGTAACGTGTCTCGAATTCGTCGGCGAACTTCGCATAGAGCTTATCCGTGTCGGACAGCGCCGCGTCGCCGAGGATGACCGCCAGTTCCTTTGCGTCCTTGCCACGCGAATACGCGGAGAACAGCTGGTTCATCGTGTCTGCATGGTCCTCGCGCGTTTTGCCCTTGCCGATGCCCTTGTCCTTCAGACGGGAAAGCGACGGCAGAACGTTGATCGGCGGCGTCAGGCCTTTACGATACAGCTCGCGGGAAAGGATGATCTGTCCCTCGGTGATGTATCCGGTCAGGTCCGGGATCGGGTGCGTAACGTCGTCCTCCGGCATCGACAGGATCGGGATCATCGTGATCGAGCCCTTGTTGCCGCGGATACGACCCGCGCGCTCGTACATCGTCGCAAGGTCGGTGTACATGTAGCCGGGATAACCGCGGCGTCCGGGAACTTCCTTACGCGCGGCGGAAACCTCACGGAGCGCTTCCGCGTAGTTCGTGATATCGGTGATGATAACGAGCACCTGCATCCCGAGATCATATGCAAGATACTCCGCGGCGGTTATCGCCATACGCGGCGTGGAAATACGCTCGATCGCCGGGTCGTTCGCCAGGTTGATGAACGTGACCGTTCTCTCGATCGCGCCGGTCTCGCGGAAGTCGTTGATGAAGAAGTCCGCTTCTTCGAACGTGATGCCGACTGCGGCAAAGACGACCGCGAACTTTTCGTCGCTGCCGAGGACCTTTGCCTGACGCGCGATCTGCGCAGCAAGGTTCGCATGCGGAAGACCGCTGCCGGAGAACACGGGAAGCTTCTGTCCGCGGACGAGCGTGTTCAATCCGTCGATCGCGGATATGCCCGTCTGAATGAACTCGGACGGATAGTCGCGCGCGGCGGGGTTCATTGCCGTGCCGTTGATGTCCAAATGCTTTTCTGCAATCAGCGCGGGCCCACCGTCTTTCGGCTTGCCCATGCCGTCGAAAACGCGGCCGAGCATGTCGGGCGCGACGTCGAGCTCGATGGAATGACCGAGGAAACGTGCTTTGCTGTTCGAAATACGGAGCCCCTGCGAGCCCTCGAAGAGCTGCACCATGGCCTTGTCGCCGTTGATCTCCAGAACACGACCGCGTCGGATGTTGCCGTCCGCCTGTTCGATCTCGACCAGCTCGTCGTACTTGACGCCTTCCACGTCCTTGACCAGCATCAGCGGGCCGACGACCTCGGAAATGGTTCGATATTCTTTACGCATCAGAACTGTCCTCCTTCCGTCAGTGCCGTGATCTGTTCGGTCATATCCTTCATGATCGCGTTGTACTCGTTCTCCGCCTCCGCTTCGGGTACGTATTTCAGTCTGCCGATGCGTTCACGGACCGGCAGCTGCATCAGTGCGCGGAACGAGGCGTCCTTGTCGAGCGCTTCGAGATTCTTTTCATAGTTGGTCATGATCGCCTTCAGCATCATGAACTGCTTCTTCGGCGACGTATAGGTGTCGACCTCATGGAACGCGTTCTGATGCAGATAGTCTTCACGGATGCTGCGCGCCGCTTCGAGCGTCAGACGATCCTTGAAGGACAGCGCGTCGATACCGACGAGACGGACGATCTCGTCAAGCTCGCTCTCGACCTGCAGAAGATGCATGGTACGGGAAACGAGATTCGACCACTCGGTATTGACTTCGTTGTTGAACCACGGAGCAAGGCGGTCCTGATACAGCGAATACGACTGCAGCCAGTCGATCGCCGGGAAGTGACGCGCGTACGCAAGCTTGGAGGAAAGTCCCCAATAGACCTTGACGATACGCAGCGTTGCCTGCGAGACCGGCTCGGAAATGTCGCCGCCCGGCGGGGAAACCGCGCCGATCGCCGTGACCGCGCCCTGTCTGCCCTCGCTGCCGAGCGTCTTTACGCTGCCCGCGCGCTCATAGAACTCCGCAAGACGCGAAGAGAGGTACGCCGGATAGCCTTCCTCACCGGGCATCTCCTCGAGACGTCCGGACATTTCGCGGAGCGCCTCCGCCCAACGGCTCGTGGAGTCCGCCATGATCGCGACCTTATAACCCATGTCGCGGAAATACTCCGCGATCGTGATGCCCGTATAGATGGATGCTTCACGCGCTGCGACCGGCATGTCGGACGTGTTTGCGATCAGCACCGTGCGCTTCATCAGCGACAGCCCCGTTCTCGGATCCTTCAGTTCCGGGAACTCCATCAGAACGTCCGTCATCTCGTTGCCGCGCTCACCGCAGCCGACGTAGACGATGATGTCCGCATCCGCCCATTTCGCGAGCTGATGCTGCACGACCGTCTTGCCGCTTCCGAACGGACCGGGAACCGCCGCGACGCCGCCCTTCGCAACCGGGAACAGCGTGTCGATGACGCGCTGACCGGTGACCATCGGCTCGTTCGGCGCAAGCTTTTCCGCGTACGGTCTGCCCTTTCTGACCGGCCACTTCTGCAGCATCGGGAGCATGATCTCTTTCCCGTCCTTCTCAAGCTTAGCGATCGGGGTGACGATATTCGCTTCGCCCTCGAAGATCCAGGTCAGCGTGCCGGAAACGTTCGGCGGGACCATGATCTTATGCAGAACCGCTTCGGTCTCCTGTACGGTACCGAGCACGTCCCCGCCGACAAGCTCGTCGCCGACCTTTGCGGCCGGAACAAAATTCCAAAGCTTTTCATGATCCAGCGAATCGACGGTGATACCGCGCGTGATGCGGTCGCCCGCCAGCTCGCGGATCTTGTTCAGCGGACGCTGAATGCCGTCGTAGATGGATTCGATGAGACCCGGCGCAAGCTCGACCGAGAGCGGCGCGCCGGTCGAAAAGACCGGTTCGCCGGGGCCGATGCCGCCGGTTTCCTCGTAAACCTGAATGGACGCTTTATCTTCGCGCAATTCGATGACCTCGCCGATCAGATGCTTGTCCGATACACGGACGACGTCGAACATCTGCACGTCTGCCATACCGCTCGCCACGATCAAGGGCCCCGAAACCTTTACGATAGTTCCTTGCATACTCTTTCTCCTGTTATGAATTGCTCAAAATATCCAAACCGACCGCCTTTTCGACGTTCTCCTTGATCGCGCGCATGCCGATGCCCTGCGTTCCGGACACATCCGGAATCGGAATGATCGCAGGATAGGCTTCGCTCTGAAACTCTCGGATCGTCTCTTCGCACGCGGGATAATACGTTTCCGTCACATAGACCACCGCATAGCCGAGCCGTGCAAGACGGTGCAGCGTTCTGTTCGCCTGTTCGCCGTCCGTCACGCCGTAATCCTCGATCCCGACCGCCTTAAACAGCAGGATGGAATCGCGGTCGCCGATGACCGCACACTTACCGTTCGCCATACAGCTTCACCAACCTTTCGCGGATCACGCCGTCGCCGATGCCGTTGCGTTTTCCCGTAACGATCAGACGCACCGCCTTGCCCTCGCGTTCCTTTGCAAGATAGTAGCCGACGATCGGATAGATCGTTTCGCTTTCGTATTTGTGCTCCGACAGAAGCGAGACCAGATAATTGTCTCTCGCCTTCTCAACATCGGCGATATTGCCCGAGCGCTGCATGGCATTCAGTCCCGCGAGCAGCGCATTCCCGCATACGCTGTGCCCGAGAATACGGTTCAGCGAGTCGAAGGAAAGCTCGTAAGCGCTGTAGAGATCGTTGTAGGTGATCCCGCCCTCGGGAAGAATAACTTCGTCGAGCATTTCGATCGAGGATCCCATGGCGCGAAGGCGCAGAAACGTCAGCACATTGTCAAAATCCGCCTCCGCCTTGAAGTACTGCGAAAAGACCGGATGCTTTGCGGACGTCTTGAGCGCGTGCGCGAGATAAGCGCGATCGAGCGCAATCGAAATTGCCTGCGGCTCGACACGGATCTCCAACCGCTTCTCCAGCGTGTTCATCGCGTCGCGGATCTCCTCCGGGAGCGCGTCATACTGGCGGTCCTTGACCATTGCGGAAAGCGTCTCGCGATCGAACAGTCCGCCCGGCGTGAACACCGTATCGCTCTGATTCAGAAGCCGTGCCTTCAAGAGCACCTTGAGGTTCTGCACATCCGCACGCAGCAGATAGAGATCGGTGATTGCCGGATTCGGGGAAAGCTCCCTGACCTCCTGCATCGCATCGGTCATTTCTCGCTCGATCATGCGCTCGATATCCGCTTCCGTCGCGTCGGAAAGATTGCCGTATCGAACGTCGGAAAGCGCGCGCATCGCATCCGAAGCGGAACCGTCCAGCATGCGCTGAATCGTCTGCGGCTCCAAAAGCCGCTTATTCAGCGCGGACAGCCTCGCACATGCGTATGCATAACTCGGTTGCGGCATAGTCTTCTCCTCTCTTACCCGAACAGGATCTTCGCAACGTTCGTTTCCTCCCCGTCGCGAAGCTCTCTCAGGATCGCCTTCATCGAGCAGTCCTTTTCATAGCCGTCGCCGAGCAGGAGAAAGCCCGCTTCCGCATCCGCGTCCCGGTCGGACAGCTTCACGGAAAACGGCAGTCTTGCGATCGTTGCGCGGATCACGGCGCGATCCACCTTTGCGGGAACGACGGTATCGTTCGCTTTCGCCTCTTTTTTCAGGATCGAAAGGAACATCGCCTCGCGCTTTTCATTGGACAGCGCAAGCATCCTGTGATACGCCTCGGTAAACACGCTGTCCAGAAGCACGCGCTTCGCGCGCAGCGTTTCCTTGCGTCCGTCCAGCTCGGCGCGCGTACGGCAGCCATTCAGAATCACGCCGATCTGCTGTTCACGAACCTTCTGCGCCTGTTCGGCTTTCTTTGCGATCTCTGCGTCCCGGGATTCACGGATGCCGCCTGCGGATGCCTCGGCGTCGGCAAGCACCTTCGCGGCCGCTTCCTTCGCGTCCGCCAGGATCCTGTCGATGAGGTTTGCTGCACTCTCGTTTCCCATACCGTGCCTCGCTCTCAGAACTTAATGCCGTTGACAAGCAGGAAGGAAATGAGCAGGGACAGAACCGCGTAGGTCTCGACCATGATTGCCATGACCATGCCCTTACCGCTTTCGGTGGGTTTCTTTGCAACCATGTTGATGCCCGCAACGGCAACTCTGCCCTGATAGATCGCAGAGATCAGACCGCCGAACGCAATGGGAAGACCCGCCAGAAGGAAGCGTACGCCGAGAGCCGTGTTCGCCGCAAGTGCGTCCAGCTTGGCCGCGTCGCCCATCAGACCGGAATTGATCGCAATGACGACGGCGATCAGAAGACCGTAAATGCCCTGCGTACCGGGAAGCAGCTGCAGAAGCAGGCACTTACCGGAAAGATCCGGATTCTCCGAAACGAC
>JAEEGF010862803.1_pt1 | contig 18411 bp, 18 predicted proteins | sample 9134171 | NCBI WGS metagenome assembly JAEEGF01 (sample SAMN16246542, study PRJNA631951) | gut metagenome | biome: gut microbiome; feature: rumen; material: AP-attached | host: Bos | place: Iran: Karaj | collected 2018-10
CCACGGCGAGGACTTCGCCGCGCTGCGGTTTCTCCTTGGCGGTGTCGGGGATGATGATGCCGCTGGCGGTCTTCTGTTCAGCCTCGGCGGGACGCACGAGGACTCTGTCTGCTAAAGGTTTGATGTTTGTCATAACTGTTATGTTTTTTTTTGTTTTACTTCGTTTGTTCCGTGCGCCGTGCTTCAGCGCGGCGACACCCAATGTTATCAACAACCGTGCCAACCCCCATAAAACTGCCAGCGACTGCCACTCGCTGACAAATTGTCAGCCTTGGTGGCAGTCGCCGTGTCCTTATGCCAAACTCTTACAGCAGTTCGAAGAAGAAGTTCTCAAAGCAGGCGTCGGGGTCGAGGTGGAACCAGTAGGCGCAGGGGCAGTCGGGGAAATCGAGACCGAAGTGGTAGGTGTTGCCGCTGATGCCGTAGCGCAGGGTGATGGTCTCCCGGAAATAGGGGGCGTTCGGGTCTTGTGGGTAATACCATTCGTAAGGCCCCATTGTGAACTTGCCGTTCTCGAAAGGCAACGGGCAGTTGACCCTCGAGAAGACGTAGCTCTGTCCCTCGTTGGCATTGTCGTGCGTGTGGACGATGATGTCGCACTCGACGGAGCGGTGCACACTGGTGGAATACTCATCGGAGCGGACGAAGGCGAAGTCGGTGACGGTGTTGCCGTCAAGCGGAAAGTATTCGGCATAGTGAAGTGTGAAGCCCTGACCGAAGTCGAGGTTGCCGGTGATGTAGTAGTGCGCAGCACGCTCCGTCACATTGGCGTTCTGAATGTAAAGCCATGCGCGGTCGGCGTAGCTGCCGAAGCCCGAGTCGGCGGGGTTGAACCAGTGGTAGGTGCATACACCTTCGGGCACGAGGAGGTTGTAGCCGACGAAAGTGTTGATGCTGTCGTACATCATGCCGGTGGCGTAAATATAATTGTTGACGGTGTCGATGCTCATGATGATGCGCCACATGGGTGAGGCGTCGCAGACGTAGGTCAGCACGCCGCCGTTGGGATGCGGCACGGGGTTGGGTGTAGGGGCGGGCTGGGGGCCGGGGCCTATCTCCAACTGGAGAAAGGTGTCGCCGTTGTAGTCCTGCCGCGCTTCGACGGTGCCGCAGAGGGTTATCGGGCCGCCGGGGTAGATGGCAGAACTGTCGGAGAGCGGCAGGTAGCCGTCCCAGAACCAGTGGCCGCCATTGGCGATGATAAGGGTGCTGTCGTCATTGATTTGCAACGCCATCACCATGCCTGGCAGGTTGGGGTCTTCTTCCATCTGCGGGTTTGGCACCTCAACGAGCGTTCCCGTGTAGCAGTCATGTTGTGGCTGCGGCGCGGTGGCGTAGGCGGTGCCGTTCCAGGTGCCGGTGGCGGGGTCGTAGGTCACGGTGACGGTCTTGCCCTCGTCCTCCATCTGGGCCATCCAGCGCTTCATGGCCTCGCGGTCGGTGGTGCTGTAGGTGACGGCCTCCTTGGTGGCACTCTTGTTGGCACTTTTGGCGTTGCGGAAAGTGACGCTGCAGCCGCCCTCGGCATAGTCGCAGAAGTGGTCGAGCAACTGCTGCCATTCCGCCTCGGTCTCGAGGTGGACGGTGGTGGTCTCTTCCGCTACGGTATAGACGATGTCGCGCTCGTGGCGCAGCTCCTCCTTGTCTTTGTTGCAGGCGGCCAGGCAGAGCACAGCGGCCAGCAGTATATAAAATCTTGTTTTCATATTCCTTGCTCTTATTTGTGTCGTCAGTCAACGTATTCGAATGTCCAATGGCCATGGCCACCGTCGTGCCAACGTGGCAGCGTGGCGCTGACGGGGCGGCCGGCATTGTCGTAGGTGTAGGTTACTGTCGGGTCAATCCAGCTGTTGTCGTTGCCATTGAAGTGCAGGAGGGTGATGTTGTGGCGGCTCCATTGAGTCAGGGGTTCAAAGAATTGCTGGTAGCCCGGCAGCAGCGTGGTGATGCCCAGGGTGACACCCCGAGGCCGCTGGAAGTTGTCGTATTCGTAGATCCACATGGGCGACTGGCGGTCGTCGCCGTAGGCCCTCACGGCGTCGCCATTCTCCCACTCAATGTGGTAGCCCGGCAAGGAGACCTCTACGTCGCCCCCAAAGTCTGTCACCGTGTCGGTAATGATGTAGTCGATGATATGCCCCTCGTCGTCATAGATATAGGTGTAGCTCACGTTGTCGTAGCCAAGCCATTCGGACACGAGGAGGCCGTCAAGGTAGGTGTATCGGGTGCTGCCCGCTGAGACGCATAGGTTGCCGTTGTAGGCAAGCTGTAGCCGGCTCGAATAGACAGTGGTGTCGCCTGTGCTGCCGTCGGCATATTGGTACCATGTCTTTTCCTCCGCCTCCACCGCCGTCAGCAGGTCGCCATCCCAGGTATAGGTATAGACGACATGCTGCTCCAAGCCAATGGTTTCCGTCGAATCGAACGAGTAGTCGAAAGTGACGCGGCTCACCCTTGGGCCATCCTCAGCCATTGGTTGTTGCGGAAGGGCGTAAGCTCGGCCGTTCCAGGTGGCGGTACGGCTGTCGTAGGTCACGGTGACAGTCTTGCCGGCATCCTCCATTGCGGCCATCCAGCGCTTCATTTCCTCACGGCTGGTGGTGCTGAAAGTCGTCGATTCTTTTGTTGTGTAGCTTTTTGAACGCCCGCCATTGCTGCGGAAGGTGATAACCTTGCCCCGCTCGGCATAGGAGCACAGGCGGTCTAGCAGGACATCGAGCTCGGCATCGGTGTCGTAGGTGGCGGTGATGGGCGAAGCAGGTGCGGTGCAGCTGGATACAATGTAGGAGATGCTGTTGCCACCGGTCCCAGGTTCGTCGTCAGGGCCGCAGCCTGTCAGGCAGAGCAGGGCGGCAAAAAGTGTGAAGATTTTCAGCGTGTTTTTCATATCGCTATAACGTTGAATGTGTTTTTTTTATTGTTCGTTTTCTATTGCTTTCATCTGGTAGTCCAGCAGGGCCTGGCGCTGTTCCTCGGTGTCGATGCGGTAGAAGGCTATGGTCCTCTCCTCATGGATGGCCATCGCGCGCCAGGCAGGACGCACGCTGCGTTTGACACGCTGTGCAGGCTGCTCGATATTGCCCATCCAGCTTGTGACACCCTCCGAGGTGCGGATGTCAAACTCCTCTTTCAAGCCTGTCCAGGCGGCGCTGTCGTCGGCCACGAGGATGACCACGTCGGTCTTCACCGTGTCGCAGAGCTGGAATCCCTTCACCTGCGCCACCGTGAGGTCTTGCCGTGCTGCATACTGCCGGTACAGCGGCACCTCCTCCACCTCGCGCGAGCAGGAGAGAAATGCCAAAGGCAGCAGTAATATGAATAATAGACGCTTCATAATGTCTCTATTGTCAAGATGTTCGAGGCTACCTTGGCCCAGTGGCCTTCGGCGATGCCGCTGCGGTTGCAGGCGACGTAGTCGTAATCTTTTGATGTTGAAGATTGAAAGTTGAAAAACGAAAATCCGGCGACCGCCAGTACGGTGATAGTGGCCAGCGCCGTGCGGCGTTGCCGGCGACGACGCAGCCATGCGGGGTAGTCCTGCCGCAGTCGCTGCTGAAGGCCCTGTTGCTCCTCCTGTTCCCAGATGCTGTCGAATGTCATTTTGTGTTCCATTGTTCTTTCAGTTTTTCTTTTATCCGCATCAGACGTATGCCTACGTGGTTCTTTGTCATACCAGTCTTGCGGCCAATCTCTTTGTATTCGTAGCCCTCGAGGTGCATGGTTACTATGGTTCGGTCGGGTTCGGGCAGTTGGGCTATCAGTTCGTGGAGGGCGTCATGGAGCGTGTGGTCTTCCTCGGGGACATCGTAGTCGTCGGGCAGTGGGGTGGGGTTGTTGTTTCTCTTGCGCCACAGGTCGATGCAGGTGCTGCGTGCCACGCGCCATATCCATGCTGCCTGTTTCGGGGCCAATGTTATGCTAAAGAGCTGTTCGCGAAGGTTCCACAGCGCCAGCATGGTCTCTTGCAGCAGGTCGTCAACCTCCATGCCGTCACCACTATAGCGGCGGCATACCGAGAAGAGCAACCCACGGTAGCGGAGCATCATCTCGCTGAATGTTTCAGTGTCCTTCACACTATAATAACGTAATTCGAGGGCAAAAAATTACAACGTCCACAAAAAAGTATAAAAAAAAGTGCCCCGCATCATGGCGGGGCACTCTATCGTTACCTATTTTATTAACCTCTAATGTTAGATGGCGCGGTGGAACACCACGGGCACGTCGACGACGGTGGTGTCGCCTTCGTAGGCCATCGGCAGGACGAAGGTGATTTCGTCGGTGGCGTCGTTGTAGGTGAACACGAGGTGCGAGGTGGTCTCGGTGCCGTCCGCTTCCTCATAGGTGCCGATGAGGTTGCCGGTATGGGTGGTGCCGTCATAGCTGTACTCATAGTCCACGCCAGAGACCTGCTCCATGCTCATGCCGTCGGCGGACATACCCCAAGCCTCGACCATGTCGGAGAAGGTGAAGTGGGCGTAGTCGGCGTCGAAGTTCAGGTAGAAGAGGTCGCCAATGCTGGGGATGGTGAGGGTGTCGCCCATCTCGTCGGTGAAGACGACTTCGTCCATGGTGTAGGTCCAGTTGGTGCCGATGAGGTCGGAGGTGCTCTTCACGCGGGCACCGGTGTTGATTTCGCCACCATTGTCGATGGGGTTGATGTCTTCCTTCTGGCAGGCGGTCAGGGAGAGGGTCAGGGCTGCAACGGCAGCGATAAGGATGTTCTTCTTCATAATAAATTGTGTTTTAAATTTTGATTATTAATTTTGTTTGTTTGATTTTCTTTTCGACTATAAGAACGCAACAACTCGGCAAAAAACTACAATGGGATTAAATTTTTTTTGTTTTTCTTTACAAAGCATTGGTTTTTATTGCTCTTCCACATCCACGTTGATGTCGAGGGTCTTGAAGGTTTCGCCATTGAGGTCGGTGTGGGTGTTGACTACGCCTTCGAGAATCACCTCGGCACCAATCAGCAGTGCCATGTCGTCGGTGGGAGTCTCGTTCTCATTCCACATCATCATGCCGTGGACAGTGATGATGAGTGTGCTGTCGTTGCCCACATGCATCGCCCACACCGAGCCGCCCAGCGGAGGCTCCTCCAGCACGGGGGTGGAGACGAAATCGAGGGTGCCGGTATACATCTGGGGTTCCTGCGAGTTGTTCTGTCCGAGGTTGGCATAGGCGCGGCCGCTCCAGGTGCCGGTGCCGTTGTCGTAGGAGACGTTGACGGTCTTGCCTAAGCGTTCCATCTCTTTCATCCATGTCTTGAGCTCCTCGCGGTCGGTGGTGCTGATGGAGGTGGGAGTGTCGGTGGAGGAGGTCGAGCCCTTGGTCTGCGGGCGGTTGTTGCCGCAGAAGGTCACCTGGTTGCCCCCATGGGCGTAGTTGCAGAACTGGTCCAGCAGGGCGTCCCATTCGGCCTCGGTCGTGAGGTGCGCCGTGGTGCCGGAGAAACTGGAGAAGCCTGTCTCTTCGGTGACGGTATAGAAAATGTCGCGATTCTGATTGTCTCCGCTGTGGGTGTTTTCCTTTTCGCAACTCACAAGTCCCGTCAGTCCGATCAGACCCATTATAGCCAACAATATTTTTTTCATAATATTTATCTTTTTTTTATTCGTTCAATTATTTTATTTTGTTCAGCTGGTAGTCCAGTAGCGCATTGTATTGCGTTTCGTTTTCGAGCTTGTAGAATCCGATGGCGTGTTTGTCGTGCGAGGCGATGACGCGGAACACGGGAGCACCGTCCCACGTGGTGCGTTGTGCAGGCTCGTCAATGTCGCCCAGCCAACTGGTGACGCCCGAGGTGTCCTTGATGGACAGTTCGACAAGGATCTCCCGCCAAGCTTCGTCGCTGTCGGTCTGGAGCATCACCACGTCGACGCGCACCGTGTCGCACAGCTGGAAGCCGTCGACCTCGGCCACCGACAGCCCCTTGCGGTCGGCATACCGATGGTAGAGGCTGCCTTCGGCGGGACCCGACGTGCAGGCGGCCATCAGCATCAGCGGCACCATAATATATAATATGTATTTCTTCATAATAATATTTATTCCTCTTAAACTTTATTGTTAGCTCATCAGAAGTGCGTCGGCCATCTCGGTCCAGTGGCTGTCGCTGAAGGCCTTGTTGTTGCAGTAGACCTTCTCGTAGCCGCGGGAGCTGCCGGGCGAGAGGGTTAGAGGCAGCGCTACGGCCACCACCAATGCCAGGCCTGCCATGGTGCTTGCCCTGCGGCGGGTTCGTGTGCGCCAGGCGGGGTATTCGGCCGTCATCTCCTTCGCATACTTCTCGCTTTCGGCCTTTTCCCACAGTTCATTAAAACGTTTCTCGTCAATCATATAACTTAACTTTTAACTATTATCTTTTATCTGTTAACAATTCACCCCCATCGCTTTTCTCAATCTCTCCTTTGTCCGCACCAGTCTCACGCTAACGTTCTTCTCTGTCATTTCCAGTGCGTTGCCTATCTCTTCGTAGCTGTATCCGTCCAGTTGCATTCTCACTATCGTCCGGTCGGGTTCTTCCAGATGCGCTATCTGCTCGTGTAGCTCCTGCAGCAGGCCGTTTTCCTCGGCGCGCTCGTCGTATCCTTCGGGCAGACTGTCGGTGTCTTCGGTGCGCCGCAGGGCGTCGATGACCGCATTGCGGGCGATCTTCCATGTCAGTGCCGCCTGCTGCACACTGCCGAGGGCCAGCAGACGCTCGCGGTTGCGCCAGAGGGCTATTGATGCCTCCTGGATGAGGTCGTCGATATCCAACCCTCTGTGCCTGAATCGACTGCAGAGAGTGAAAATCAGCCCTCGATAGCGATGGAGCAGCTCTTCGAATGGATCCTTGTTTCTCACGAATATAATAACGTAGAAACATAAAAAAAAACTACACCACCCCCGAAAAAAATTTTCAAAATAATGTTAAAAATATTTAAAATTACCCGGTAATACGCTGTGTTTTAGCCTCATATCATACAGAAATACACGTAACTGATTAATAAACAGTACCCTGTACCTACCAACTCCTACCCAAGTCCCTATCAAAGCCGTATCAACGTCGTACCAAGTCCGACGCTGGCAGGAGATGGTAGGGAGAAGGTAGGGTGGGGGTGGGGATATAATTTTTATGCGGTATGTGTTTAATCCGTAATTTTTATGTAAATTTGCACGTTTAGATATTAATACTTTTATTATGCAAGTTATTCGTAATGTATTTGTTATGTTTTTAGCGGCCGTTGCTGCTATTGGAATGCCTCAAACCTTGCTGGCTCAAGATCGTGTTTCCTACACTGCAATGTCGGCCAATGGTCTTTCGCCCGAAGCGGCTACCCTGCTGTTGCAGCTCCGCAGCGACAAACCCAATCTGGACCACCACCCCATGCTGAAGGTGGGTGGACAGGATTTCATCTCGTCGTTTGTTATCCCCGCTGTGGATGTGAAAGATGGAAAAAAAGTTGCAGAGTGGAGAAAGGCCGTAGACCGCCTCGGGGTGAAAGTGGTTGCCGAAGGCCGGCAGTGGACGGTCCTCATCCCTGTTGGCGCTTTCGAGGCGCTCGCCACCTCGGGTCTCTGCAGCTATATTGACCTCGGCCACAAGAACACGCTGCATAACAACCGCATTCGCGGCCAGTTTGCTGCCGACTATATCCATCGAGGCGAGGGTTTGGCACAGGGCTACGACGGCACCGGCGTGGTGGTGGGCATCATCGACGTGGGCTTCGACTATGGCCACCCCTCTTTTTTGGATTCCACTGGTTCAACGCTTAGAATCAAGCGAGTGTGGAGCCAGCTCGACTCTTCGGGCACCCCTCCGGAGGGGTTTTTCTACGGATCGGAATATGCCACTCCCCAGGCCATCCTTGCCGCTCGCAACGATAATTATTATCATACCCACGGTACCCATGTGGCCGGCACGGCTGCCGGATGCGGCGCTCCCGATTCCTCCGGCCGCCGCTATCGCGGTATCGCTCCGGCCGCCGACCTCGTGCTCGTGGGCACAACCCTTCAAGACCCCGACGTCTACAACGCCATCCTCTATATCCACCGCTACGCACGCTCTGTGGGCAAGCCCTGTGTCATCAATATGAGCCTCGGCGACTTGATGGGCTCGCACGACGGACTCACCGGTATCGACGCCAACATCGCTAACTATCTCAATGCGCCGGCTCATACCGACAGCATCGTTCTTGTCGCTTCGGCTTCCAATGATGGAACCATGCCTGTGCACCTGCACCGTCAGTTCTCGGATACAGATACCGCCCTGTCGACGATAATAACCGTGACCGACACGGCCGATATCCAGATGGGTGTCGACATCTGGGGCGAAACGGGCAATACTTTCGACGTGGAGATGAGCCTCTACAGAGCCTCCTCCGGAACGGCAGTGGTTTCTTCGCCGCTAATGCACTGTGCGGCAGGCATGGACAGCGTCTATTCCTTTGTGTTGGCCGACTCTGCCAGCGGAACCCCTTACGTGTGTTCTGTGACAATCACTCCCGACAACCCGCTGAACCATAGGGCGAATGCCAGAATAATAATGACGAAAGCACGGTCGGAGCGAGGATTCCCGTATTTGGTGCTGACGGTGCGCTCGCATTCGGCCAATACCCACATGTGGTGTTCTTCGGGCTATTTCATCTCACGTTCGGAATTTCCCGCTTCGGTGCGAGGCGACGACAATTATTCCATCTGCGGTGTCGGCACCAACGGCACATCGGTCATCTCGGTGGGCAGCTACAATGTCCGTCAGGCGTGGCGTCGCCCCGATGGAAGCACGTATGTTAACACTATGTGTCCTGAAGGCGCAATCAGCTACTTCTCGTCGCACGGTCCCACCATCGACGGTCGCTCGAAACCCGACATTGCCACCCCGGGAGCCGAAATTGTCTCGTCGGTTAGTTCTTATTATCCCGATTATCTGACGAATGAATATCTTTTCGACTCGGTGATATGGGATGGTCAGACGAAATACTTTGCCACCATGAGCGGCACCTCTATGGCGTCGCCTGCCGCTGCCGGTGTGGTGGCACTGTGGCTGCAGGAGAACCCTGTCCGCAATGTTGACTCTGTCCGTGCCATCATGCATGCTACGGCACTTCAAGACGAGTATACAGGAGTCATAGGCGAAAACGGAAGCAACATCTGGGGCTGGGGTAAACTGAACGCCCTGGGCGGTCTGCCGACGAACGGACAGTTCTATTCCCTCGTCCTCAAGACCGACAATGTACGTGGGGGCACGGTGGAAGGTGCCGGACGCCACATGCCGGGTATGCGCACCGTCACCGCATATCCCGCGCGGGGTTATGTCTTCGCGCAATGGGAAGACGGTGTTACCGCCAACCCCCGCCAGGTGAATCTGGTGAGCGACACAACCCTCGTGGCCATTTTCGAAAGAACGATGGATTGCGACACCATTGTCGAGTTCCCCACAGTTCTGACCGTCGATGAGGATGCCAACTGCTGGTATAACATCGATGGCGACGGCGACGGCGAGAAATGGGCGCCAATCATGTCGAGAATAGCGGTGATTTCTCTTGCCAATACTGACGATTGGCTTATCACGCCGCCGATCAAGGTCGTCGCGGGTCTGGGATTCCGATTCAATGTACAAACGCTGACTGGCGACGTACGCCTGTCTGTTACTACGGCCGAGGGTTCGACCGACACCGCTGATTTTACCAATGTACTCATCGACGAAATAGCGAACACCATGACTTCGGGTACTACCGTCAACCTCTCGGTCTATGCTGGACGCACGGTGCGGCTGGCGTTACGTGCTTATGGTGCGACACAGAGTTCCATCATTATGGTAGACAGCCTGCAGTTTGTACTGGGAATGCCGTCTGTGGGTATTCCCGATTCTGATTCCGAAGCCGTGGGCTATTCTCTCGACGGCCGCACCCTCACCCTGTTCAATCCTCAGGGCCTGCCCGTCACGGTCTATGACGTTGTTGGACGCCTTGTCGCCACCTTTGAGGCGCCAGTGTCGTCGCTCACCCTGCCGGCCGCCGGCGTCTATACCATCCGCTATGGCAACAATGCTGCCCGCAAGATTGTCGTCCGGTAAAATTATATTCGCCAATTCCTAAAAAAGTCGTATTTTTGCAATTCGTTTTTAACAGTTCATTTCTATGCAAAACATTAGAAATATTGCAATTATAGCTCACGTCGACCACGGCAAGACCACCTTGGTCGACCGCATGCTTCATCAGGCCAAGCTTTTTAGAGACAACCAGGAGACCGGCGAACTTATCCTCGACAATAACGACCTCGAGCGTGAACGCGGCATCACCATTCTTTCCAAGAATGTCAGTGTCCGCTATAAAGGCTACAAGATTAATATCATCGACACACCCGGCCACAGCGATTTCGGTGGCGAGGTGGAGCGTGTGCTCAACATGGCCGACGGCGTCCTCCTCGTAGTCGACGCCTTCGAAGGCCCCATGCCGCAGACCCGCTTTGTGCTGCAGAAGGCCATCGAGCTTGGCCTGAAGCCCATCGTCGTCGTCAACAAGGTCGACAAGCCCAACTGCGACCCCGAACTCACTCAGGAGGCTGTCTTCGACCTCATGTTCAATCTCGGCGCCAACAACGACCAGCTCGAGTTCCCCACCGCCTATGGCTCGGCCAAGCAGGGCTGGATGGGCGAGGATTGGAACACCCCCACCGAGGACATCTCCTACCTCATGGACCTCATCATTGAACATATCCCCGAGCCCAAGACCGACGAAGGAAACACCCAGATGATGATCTCCTCCCTCGACTACTCCTCCTACCTCGGCCGTATCGCTGTAGGACGTCTCCACCGCGGCACGCTGCAGGCTGGTCAGAGCATCACCCTCGCCAAACGCGACGGCACGATGATAAAGACCAAAATCAAGGAACTCTACGTCTTCGAAGGCCTCGGCAAGGAAAGAATAAAGACCCCCGTAGAGGCCGGTGAGATCTGTGCTGTGCTGATGGACCTCGACAAGAACGTGGCTTTCGAGATCGGCGACACCATCTGCGATGCCGACAACCCCGAGGCGTTGCCTCCCATCAAAGTCGACGAGCCCACCATGTCTATGCTCTTCACCATCAACAACTCACCCTTCTTCGGCAAGGAAGGCAAGTATGTCACCAGCCGTCACCTGCGCGACCGCCTCTTCGCCGAACTGGAGAAGAACCTCGCCATGCGCATCGAGGAGACTGGCTCGCCCGACGCACTGCTCGTCTACGGACGTGGCATCATGCACCTCTCTGTCCTCATTGAGACCATGCGCCGCGAAGGCTACGAGCTCCAGGTCGGCCAGCCGAAGGTCATCATCCGCGAAATCGACGGCCAGAAGTGCGAGCCCATCGAGCAGCTCACCGTCCTCGTCCCCGAGGAGTTCAGCTCCAAGGTCATCGATGTTGTCACCCGCCGCAAAGGTGAGGTGGGCACCATCGACACCAAGGGCGACCGCGTGCAGCTCGACTTCACCATCCCCTCACGCGGCATCATCGGTTTGAGAAACACCCTCCTCACCGCCACCAACGGCGAGGCCATCATCGCCCACCGCTTCCTCGAGTTCCAGCCTTGGAAAGGTGACATGGACGACCACAAATACGGTGCCCTCATCGCCAAGGAGACCGGCGAGGCCACGGCCTACAGCATCAGCAAGCTCCAGGATCGCGGTCCCTTCTTCATCGAGCCGGGCGACCACGTCTATGCCGGCGAGGTCATCGGCGAGAGCCTGCGCCCCGGCAACGACATCGTCATCAACGTCGTCACCGCCAAGAACCTCACCAACATGCGCTCCAAGAGCGCCGATGACAAGAGCACTTGCTCGCCCGCCATCAAGATGAGCCTCGAGGAGGCCATGGAGTACATCCGCGAGGACGAGTACCTCGAAATCACCCCCTCCAACCTCCGCATCCGCAAGATCATCCTCGACGAAATCGAGCGCAAACGCGCCCGCATCGCTGCCGGCTACAAGGACGAGTAAATCGTTTGCTTGTTTTCGGTATGATGCTAACGTGCTGAGATTCTCAGGTTTGAGTATTTGTGTATAAAAACTGTCCTCATCGGGAGCCGTTTCCCGATGGGGATTTTTTTATTGAAATTTTTTTTTAGTCTTGTTTACTTCCTAAGTACATCGACGAACACCTGGGGCAGGTAGACATTCTCCAATGCGAGCGCGTCTTTGAACAACGGAGCCACCTCCTGGGGGGTGTAGCCCGCGATGCCGCAGCCCACGGCGGTGACAAGGAAGGTCAGTTCGGGGTGCGCCTTGGCACAGGCAATGAAGTGCTCCACGGCATGCTTCAGCGAGGACACTCCCTCCATGGTGGGCAACGCATAGGTGCGCCCTGTCAGACCCTCGCCGACGCCCCACTCGGCTCCGAATGTCTTATAGGCATACCAGGCCGCACCGCCGCCGTGGGAACCCTGGATGTTGCTCCCGAAAACAAAAATCTCGTTCTCGCCGAGGGTGGCGATGCGGTCCGACGCGATGCGGTGTCCGCTAATAATCTGTGCGTTTTTCATATCGTAAGTGTTTTAGATTTCCGACTGCAAAGATACGAAATATTTTAAAACAATCACTTTTTTTCGTATCTTTGCAATAATATGGTGATGCATGTTGATGATATTAAAGCGTTGGCTACGAGCGCTCACGACGATGCCGGGGTGCGCGAGCGGCTGTTCAGCTCCACGCTCTCCGGCAAGGGGAAAGAAGCCTCCAACGCCGCCTGGGCGTTGACCCACCTCCCCAAGGAAGACAATATATATATTAATATGTATCGCGCGCGATTGGTACAGTTGGCGGTGACCACTCCGGAGGTGCCGCTGCGGCGCCTCTCCATGGTGCTGCTCGAACGGCTGGAGTGGGGGAGGGACGACGTGCGCACCGACCTGCTCGACTTTTGCCTCGAGCACATGATGCTCCCCGACGAGCCCTACGGCGTCAAAGCCCTCTGCATGAAACTGGCCTACTGCCAGTGTCGTCACTACCCCGAGCTCTGTGCCGAACTGAAACAATGCCTGCTGTTGATGGAACCCTCCGATCTCGGCACAGGAGTGAAACACACCCGCGGAAAAATACTGAAACTGCTATGACGATACAGGAAAAACTCTTCTCGCTGCGCGACGAAAACTACGCCGCCTTCTCCGCCAAGCTCATCCCCACGGTGTCGCCCGACCGCTTCATCGGCGTGCGCTCACCGCAGCTCCGCGCCCTAGCCAAAGAGTTGAAAAACAATGCTTCGGAGTTTCTCGGAGAGTTGCCCCACCAATATCACGAGGAGAATATGCTGCACGCCTACCTGTTGTGCGAGGGGAAAAAATACGAGATTGTCGTTGAGGAAACGGAACGCTTCCTTCCCTACATCGACAACTGGGCCGTCTGCGACGCGCTGGCACCCCGCGCCTTCGCACGCCACAAAGAAAAACTCCTGCCGGGAATCAGGAAGTGGATGTCCTCGGAGCACGAGTACACCATCCGCTTCGGCATCGGCACCTTGATGCGCCACTTCCTCGATGCCGACTTCCGGCCGGAACACCTCAGGTGGGTCGCCGCCGTCGACCGCGAGGAGTACTACATAAAGATGATGCAGGCCTGGTACTTCGCCACCGCCCTTGCCAAGCAGTGGGACGCCGCCCTCCCCATCCTCGACACCCTCACCCCTTGGGTCCGCGCCAAATCCATCCAGAAAGCCCTCGAGAGCTTCCGCGTCAGCGACGACCACAAATCTCTCCTCCGCACAATGAGATAAACCTACCGTTTAACATATGTTAACTTAAATTCATAGCCCAGAGGCGGCCTGAAATGCCGCCTCTGGGCTTTTTTATGTGTTTTCGATGCGGTAGGCACACGTATCAGCCAGTATATCATTGGCATGGATTCCGTATGAACTACCTATCAACTCCTTACCAACTCCCTACCAACTCCTACCACAGTAGGTGTTGATAGGGTAGTGATAGGACAATGATAGGTGTTAACAATTTAAGATTTATTAAGTTAATTTTTATGGTGTTTTTCCGATTGCCGACAAGAGAATGATTCCGTAGGTGCCTTCTGTACGATTGTTTTCGTGACCAAGGCTTTTCGGGTTGCATAGGGTAGGGGAGCGGAATGTAAGGTTTAGGGATTGCATGCCGAAAGAGTATCCGGACAAATAGTAAAAGAATGAATTTTTTTGATGGAAATGAAAAAAGGGGAAAATCGACGCTGAGCAACTTTCTCGACATTCAGGAGCGTCGGGTAGCTAAGCGCCGAAATAGGCGCTTAGAAGCGATATTTTAAGAATTACAGATGTAATTCAAATCACGCCCTTTTACAGGTGTACAAATGTAAAATTAGTGCAAATTAATCAATGTTACATTTGTAAACACAAAACATCTGTAGTTTTTGTTAAAAGAATTAATAAATCATATAATTATGTTTAAAAATAATTAATAATCAATACTATATTATGTATTATATTAAGTGATGAATAATATATCTTATCGCTTTCAAACGATAGTATGTATGATGGTTTTGCTAAATAATATTTATACTATATATCAATTATTTAACTATAATATTTTAAACAGATAGATTAATTTATGTAGGGTGTTACAAATGTAATATTGTAAAAATGATTTGCACAAGTCAAAAAATGTATGTACATTTGTAATTTAAAAATATGAATGTTACATATGTAAGATTATGATAAACAGGATAAATCTTATATTAAGGGCCAAAAATATCACTGCAAAACAGTTTGCGGAGGAAATCGGGATTCAGCCCTCCGGAATGTCGCATATCATGAGCGGCAGGAACAACCCGAGTTTGGAATTTGTCAGCAAGGTCATCCGTCGCTATCCAGAGATTGATGCCAACTGGCTGCTCCTTGGCAAGGGCGAGATGTACATGGGAGTGAAGAATGAAGAGTCAAGAATGAAGAAAGAAGAAATGGGAAATGAGCCTACACTTTTCTCGGAGCCCACGCCTGCCCCTGTCGATCCACTCCTATCCGCCCCTGCCTCCGAGCCTGTGCCGGAACCTTCAGGAGAAGAGGTGATTGATGAGCCATGGGAGAATGAAGAGAATGAGCTTGCGCCAATCAAGAACGACGGACGCAGGCTGGTGAAAATCTTGTTCTTCTACGATGACCGGACTTTCGAGGAATATCGGCCCTCTGTAGTAGTCTAAAGGGGCTAAAGACTTTGTATAGCTTTTTGATTTAACCCTTATTGGGTGTTTTGTTGTGCCAGAATCGAGGGGTGAGGTCCATGAGGATGTTTCCGGGTTCGGTGTTGCGGCGGTGCTGCACGAGGTAGAGGCGCTGGTTGGTGCTGGGCGACTTGAGAGGTCCGAGATGTTTCAGGTAAGGTCCCAGTTTGACATAGTCCAGATTGTTCAAGTCCACCTCTTTGGCCAGCAGCGTGCGGCCGCTGAACCAGGCGGTCTTCAGGCCGGGGTGGCGCTGTTTGAGGCGTGAGGCGATGCGGTTGATTTCGGCGGGATTGGCGTCGCCACCCATGAAAGCCACACAGCTCACTCCCGCGGGCTGGTGCTCGAGCATGCAGTCGATGGCTTCGTCGGTCAGCGGTTCTCCGATGTCGTCCCACAGCTGCGGCGAGTGGCATCCCGGGCAGTGGCAGGGGCATCCGGAGAGGTTGACGGCCAGCGTCACCTCGTCGGGAATTTCTTGGAAGACAATATCTGTGTTAGTATATTTGAGCATGGTTTTAGGGGGCGCTTCACTCAAAATCATTCAAAATCTATCTCATATCTTATAGGATTTTGAGGCCGATGGCCGACCATAGTATTAGTTCATAGTAGCGTAGTAGCGACGGGAGGCTTCCTGCTGGCGAGGTTTGCTGAAGTTGGAGACGCGGCGCAGGTAGCCGATGACGCGGGTCAGGTAGTCGACGTTCTTTGAATGGCAGTGGGGGCACTCTTTCAGGTAGCGTTTGTCGATGTGGCCGCAATCGTTGCAGATGGTGTTGGGGATGTTGAATGTGAAGTAGTTGCATCCTTCTTTTGCGGCCACCTCGAGCAGCTGCATGTACTGCTGCTGGGTGAGGTGTTCCTCGAGGTTGCAGTGGAGAGCGGAACCACCGGTGAGGTGTTCGATGTAGGGGGCGCCGTGCAGGCGGAATTTGTCCAGGACGGTGAGCGACTGGTCTTCGACGATGTAGAAATAGGAGTTGTAGCAGTCGCGCGGCACGAAGTAGCCGTCCTCGCGGTCCCACTTGGCGTGCTTCACGCCCACGTTCTCGGCAGGGATCATCTCGCAGTTGAACATCACCTCCTTGGTGCGGTATTCCTTGTTTTTCTTCTCGACGAGGCCGAGGACCGTCTGTACGAACTCGCGGTACTGCGGGTTGTCGTTGATGGGTATGCCCATGAATTCGGCGGCCTCCACCAGACCGTTGACACCGATGGTGAGGTACTGGCGGGCAATGTTGATGTATCCGGCGTCGAAGAGCGGCAGCATGCCGTGGGCCTGCAGGTCCTTGAGGTTCTCGTTGTAGGCCAGCTGTACCTTGTGGCAGAGGTCGATGATGTCGGTGAGGAATTCCTTGTAGTCCTGGCCGTGGTTGACGGCGTATTGGATGCAGCGGTTGAGGTTGATGGTGAGCACGCTCTTGGAGCCTGTGGAGACGCCGCCGGCGCCCAGCGTGTAGCTGAAGCCGTTGTCGGTAATCTCGTTGCGCAGGCGGCAGCAGGAGCTCAGTGAGTCGGCATTGTCGGAGATATAGGTGAAGAAGGAGTGGCCTTCGGAGTACATCTCGGCGGTGAAGTCGGCCATGTCTTGGTCGACGAACTTGCCGTTCTTGTCGTAGAGCAGTGCCATAGTCTCCACGGGGAATGTCAGCACGGCCTTGGTGCGCTCCTGGTTGAACCATTTCATGAAGCGTTTCTGCAGCCATCTCAGGCCCTCCCAGTCGGGTTCCGAGCCGTCGGGGAAGCGGAACTCGCCGAAGAGGCTCTTGAAATAGGGCTCGTCGTAGTAGGCTATGTTCCAGAACACCGACTGATAGTTGCGGGCGCCGGTGGGTTGGTTGAGCGAGTAGACAATCTGCTCGAAGCAGTCGGTGATGACCTTGTCTATGGTGCGTTGCTTGAGGCTGAGGTCCACCACCTTGTCGGGCTCGCGCCAGTAGTCCTTTCCGTAATCTTTTTGGATGAAGTAGTTGAGGTACATCAGGAATTCGGGCGTGGCGCAGGCGCCGCTCAGCATGGAGGAGACCATGAAGACCATGTTGATGAAGCCGCCGCAGTAGCTTTTGAGGTTGGTGGGGGCCGTGGAGTTGCCGCCGATGCTCGTGGTGCCGCCCAGCAGCCAGGGATACATCGTGATGGAGGCGCAGTAGTTTGCCAGCGACGTCTCGTCGTTCTTGTAGATGAAATGGTGCGTCAGCAGGTCTATATACCTGTCGCTCATCTCTTTGCCGTACATCTGTTTGATGCGGTCGGTGAGCAGGCGACGGTTGAGGCGGATGAAGCCGCTCTTGGGCAATTCGCCGATGAGCGTGGCGATGTTCTTGTGCTCCACGTTGGCGTTGGCGTCGAACTTCGAGCCTGTGGCGGCGTTGGCGGCTACCACATAGTCGCTCAGGAAGTGCAGCTTCTCCATCGTCTCGCGGTCCTCGGTGTGTTGCTGGCGGTAGAGGATGAAGCTCTTGGCCACGTTGTAGTAGCCTTCCTTCATCAACGCCACCTCTACCTGGTTCTGGATTTCCTCGACGGTGATGCCGTCGTGGATATCGATGAGGGACAGAATTTTCGACAGTTTGCCCAGGTCGATGGGCTCTTTCTGCGAGTTGAACGCCTTGATGATGGCGTTCATAATCTTGTCGAGCGAGAAGCGTTCCTGCGTCCCGTCGCGTTTGGTGATGGTGAAACTGTGGGTCTCCATGGGTGCTTGCTTATAATATATTGTATTCTTTATTTCTATAATGTGCGAGCAAAAGGCGACCGAAGGAGGGTGGTGGATTCGACGGCCGGCTTTTGACGCGAAAGCGGCATGTATCGTTCTTGCACATGGCAGGTGTCTGGCTTGGCTGATGAACACAATAATGTATTCACAGGTTCACAGTTGCGCGACAGCTCGCGATTTTCACGCGATTCCCTCTTGGTGCCCGCCCCGGTGGGGTGGCAGCCATGGCAAACAATTCATGTCAAGGAACTTATCCGAGGTCTCTCCCGGAAGTTTCATGATGCAAAGATACACCCATTCCTCCGTTTGGCAAAATAATGTTGTCAACAAAAAATCAACAAAAAACCGTTGAAAACTCCCCCTGCCGACAACTACCTGATAACCACCTACCAACGCCCTACCAACTCCTAACCAACTCCTACCACGGTAGGAGTTGGTAGGGTGTTGGTAGGTACTTGGTACGGTCCTCGTGGGCACTTCACCCCACCCCGGTTGTTACCGCACATAGCCCCTTCGTCAAAATATTTTTTG
>JAEEGF010544886.1_pt1 | contig 18410 bp, 15 predicted proteins | sample 9134171 | NCBI WGS metagenome assembly JAEEGF01 (sample SAMN16246542, study PRJNA631951) | gut metagenome | biome: gut microbiome; feature: rumen; material: AP-attached | host: Bos | place: Iran: Karaj | collected 2018-10
CAACGCCTGCTTATCAGTGTTGATTCCAATAAACTCAACTCCCCCACTACCCTCTTCAACCATACGCTTTACTGCATTGTTGCCAGCTCCGCCCACGCCTACAACAATGATTCTGACAGGAGCACCTGTCTCGTCAGTCGTAATGTTAATCAAAACTTTATCCTCCTTTTATTAAACCTCTAAGGGAGGTCGAAAAAATTCTCTAATACCAAAATACTATATATAATATTATATTTTTTCACTACTTTTAGCAACCATTTTTATTAAAAAATTCTTAATTTTTTTATTACTCAGAATCCTTTTCAAATACAATATCTGTGCTAGAGCTAGAATAATTTTCAAGATGTAGTGTTCCGCTCAACCCATCCAGCTGAGGTAAAATCCTCAGAGCCCTGTCAATTTTCTCTTCCAGATAAACGCTGCTACCAAGTGCAATATTGTAGGTGTCATAGGATAAAACTATACGTCCATTTTCATCATAAGAAACCACGTTAGGCATTAAATCATTTTTATTAAGAATCTTAATTAATGAAGTAAGATATCCTATCTGTTCTTCGCCTATAGAAAGGGTAGATCCGATTTCAGGCTTTTCACATTCCACGCCTTCCACCTTCATATATCCTCTATCTACAAAGGTTTCGCTTATTTCTACTATCACACCACTATAATTGAAATAAATATATTTGCCATCCTCTTGAAGAATATAGCCTAAAATCTTCTTTTCATTACAGTGAATAGTAATTGAGTTCATTCCTGTGAGCCTGACATCAAAGGAATCTATAAACTCTGCGTCCCCCTTTGGGAAGAGCTTATTTTTTACATATACATATATTGCATTGCTAGAATATTCATCATCTAAAATGTAATCCTTAATCTCATCTGAGGTATATAAGTCTGTGCCTTCAACCTTTAGATCCTTGATTGGACAAAGGAAATATGCACCTACCCCAAGAATTGCTGCCACTATCAAAACTGTCAGGATAAACTCTATCAGTACCAGTATAAAGGCTTTTCGTCGCCTTTTTCTTCTTCTAGACATCGTCATCCTCCTGGAATTCCATATTTTTTGAAACGCTGAGAGCCAGTCCAAATTCCGATAAAAGTATGGCTACAGATGTACCACCGTAACTTATAAGAGGCAGTGAAACACCTGTATTTGGAATTGAATTGGTTACTACTGCAATATTAAGAATAACCTGAAGTGCGATGTGTGCCATAATACCTATGCAAATGTATGAGCCAAACATGTCCTTAGCGTGATTTGCAATAAATAACAGGCGATATATAAGAAGGATGTACAAGAGAATGATACATACCGCACCAAACATTCCTAATTCTTCGCATATGATGGAAAAAATCATATCGTTCTGGGCCTCTGGCACTATGTACTTTTGCATACTGCCTCCTAATCCCTTGCCAAAAAGACCGCCACTACCAATGGCATATAATCCCTGAAGAGTCTGATAGCCCTTATCACTAACATTCTCTTCTGGATGAAGCCAGGCCGCAATTCGTCCTGCACGATATGATTCCAGGCTGATATATATAAGTACAAGGACAACTAGTCCCGCTCCCACCGCCATAAACTGCATATACTTTGGAGATGAAATAAATACCATTGCAAAAGCAATGCCTGCAATGATTACAGCAGTAGAAAGATTGTTATAAGCAACTACCAAAAAGATAGGTGAAATCAAAAGCATTGTGATGGCGTTTACTTTAAGACTTCTCTGAGCCTTTGGGCCTTTTTCAATAACCTGAGCCAATAAAAGAATAACTGCCACCTTAGCTATCTCTGATGGCTGAACAGACATACCACCGATTTTAAGCCAACGAGTAGAACCGTTAATATTAGAACCTACAAAAATAACTAATACACAAAGAAAAACGGAAATCATATAGATAGGCCACACAAGAGCGCCCCATCTTCTGTAATCAATCTTTGTCAGAAAGAACATTCCAACAAAACCTAGACAGGCAGCAGTAAGCTGCTTTTTTAGATAATAAACAGAATTACCAAATTTTAATGAAGAGGCATAGGCTGATGTGCTGTAAAGCATAACCAACCCAAATGCCAAAATAAATACAACAATAAAAAGCAACGTATAATCAAAATTTAATAGCTTTATTATTTTCTTACGCTTACGTGCCTCCTTCCTGGAGGCAGCTAGCTCTTTATTTCTCGCCATATATTAATTAAACTCCCCTATACCAGATAATATGCAAATGCACATAAGAAAATAGTAACTGTTGTAAATACAGCAACAACCTTTACCTCAGACCAGCCACCAAGCTCGTAGTGATGATGGATTGGAGCCATTCTAAAGATTCGCTTTCCTCCTGTAAGTTTAAAGTATCCAACCTGAAGAATAACTGAAAGTACCTCTGCAAGGTAAATCAAAGCTACAATTATTATAAACAATGGCATCTGAAGTGTATAAGCAACAGAAACCACGAATGCACCAAGCGCAAGGGAACCTGTGTCACCCATAAAAATCTTTGCAGGATGAACATTGAACATTAAGAATCCAAATAACGCACCAATCATACCTGCAATAGCTGGAGTGATCTGTGATTCAAGACTGATTGAAACAACACCCCAGAAAGCTGCAATGGCAAGTGTAACTGAAGTAGCAAGTCCATCAAGACCATCAGTAAAATTAGCACCATTAACTGTGCCAAGCACTGCAAGGAATAAAAGTGGAACTGCAAGCCAGCTAATATCAACAAATGCTCCTGTAGCAGGAACTCTTACTTCAAGTGATACATCAGAAAACTTTGTCATATAAACAGCAAAGCCTGTAGTAAGAACAATCTGGCCAAGCATCTTCTGCCAAGCCTTAAGTCCATCTGAGCTCTTCTTAAGTGCCTTAAGCAAATCATCAAGGAATCCAAGAACACCAAAGCCTAATGTAAGAAAAACTATTGGATAAATCTGTGGAGCTGTTCTTGCAAAAAACAAACCTACTACAGCAAAGGCTATAAGAATCATGATCCCACCCATAGATGGAGTACCATTCTTTGCCTTATGCTCCTTGATGTACTCACGCTCTGTGTTTCCCATCTTAAGACGTCTTAAAATCGGAATACAAATTGGGCCAAGAATTAAAACTATAAAAAATGAAACTAACATAGGTAAAAAAACTTCTAACATATCTAATAACTCCAATCCGCCTGTCACGCTCTCAATCCTGAGATATTGCACCGCTCGACTAACACGTCTCGCTTTGCAACACTCAGAGATTGATAGCTACAGGCTCATATATTTTTTAGTTCTGTTCCTCATTTCCATTGTCTGGTGTTACGGACGGATCAGCTGTGGATTCGGCACCTTCTGGTGTGTCCTCTGCTACACCTTCATCAGGCTCGCTTTGCTGAGCAGCTTCTGTAAGAGCATTAGCAGCCTCCTGCTCTTCTTCCTCTGTAAGGGAAGATTCCACTCCTAAATAAGGAAGTGCCTGCTCGAAAATATTATGAACGATTTCCTGGGCAAAGCTACTGTGAGCCTGGTTATCACCTTCCGCACCAACACCTGGTTCATCAACAATTACATAAACTACAAGCTGTGGATTCTCCACTGGTGCAAATCCAATGAAAGAAACTAAATATTTATGATTACCTCGAGGAAGCTTTTCGGCAGTACCTGTTTTACCACCGATTCTGTAGCCATTAACACCTGCAGTCTTACCTGTACCGTCAGATACAACGAATTCCAGGTACTCCTTTAGCATATCGCTAACTTCCTTTGAAACTGTTCGCTTTAAAATAGTAGGACTGATTTCATCGACTGTATTGCCATTAGTATCAGTAATCTTCTTAACTAAATGAGGCTCGTAAAGAGTACCTCCATTAACAAGGGAGCAGAACCCACTTCCAAGCTGAATCATAGTGGTATTAAAGTTCTGTCCGAAAGAATTAGTCGCAAGATTGATTGCAGAATGTAAATCCTCCTTGCTATAAATAAGTCCTGCTGTGCTGGCCTCTCCTGTCAGATCAATACCTGTCTTTTGACCAAAGCCAAACATGGACTGATAATCAGAAAATGTATCCGGTCCGATTACTCTCGCCATCTGCATCAAAGCATCGTTGCAGGAATTTGAAAGTGCCTCGGCAATATTTTGTGTACCATGGCCACCTTTTTTGTGGGCAACACACTTTACCACCTTTGGATAGCCGGAAATCATTTCACCACCATCGCAAAAGTATGACTCATTACCATTAAGGGCACCAGTCTCCAATCCCATAGCAACAGTAAATGGCTTGAAAGTTGAACCTGGCTCGTATGTGTATGTAATGGCAAAGTTCTGCCATATTTTGTTAAGCTCATCCATCTTCTGTTCCTGAGTCATTTCATCAAGCTGTTCCTCAGTGTAATAAGCTGATAAATCTCTAGGATTATTTAAATCGAAGGATGGATACTGAGCCATTGCCAAAATCTCGCCATTGTTTGGGTTCATGACAAGAGCTGCAGTATGAAGTGAGCCCTGATATTCTGGTTCATCTGGATGGTCCGCATTCCACTGGGCCATAGTCTTGTCGTTCCAGTCCTTAATAGCATTCTCTGCAATGGTCTGAATATTAACATCTAATGATAAGATGATATTGTTTCCATTTGTGGCATCTATGGTAGTCTGCTCTAAGTTACTATCTGAATTTAGATAGCCGTAGGTACGACCATTGATTCCGTTTAAGACGTTGGAATATTTATTTTCAAGACCGATAACACCTACATTACCACCGCTGGCATAGCCAATAGTGGCAGCAGCAAGGCTTCCGTATGGATACTGACGAACGTATTCTTTCTCGAACCAAATACCATATATTTTATTTTTGTATTCATCAGATTCCTTTTTTTCCTGAAATGCAGCCATCTCCTCGTAAGGAACCTTTTTAGCCAAGATAAAATACTGTGACTTTGGATGTTCTTCTAACTGGGTTCTGATTTTTTCTTTGTCTATTTCAGAAAAACATTCCGTCACCAGATTAACAGTCGGAGTGATGACACTGTCTTTTTCCTGCTTTTTTGCATTAGATTCGTTTTCATTAAGAACCTTACAGTCTAATATTACATTGTAAACATCTACGCTGGTAGCAAGAACTGTACCTCTGGCATCTACTATATTTCCTCGCTGAAAAGGAATAATAGTACTATCGTATTTTTGCTGACCAAGAACTATTTTCTCGTATCTGTCGCCACTAGTGTACTGTATGTACATAATGCGACCTATAAGAACAACAAAAAGAATACAAATAACTCCAAACACGAACCAGAGCTTCCTTTGCATTCTTTTTAATATTTTTTTATTAGGTTTTATTCTTCTTCGTTTTTTATTACTAGGCATTACGCGTATCTTCCTATGGAATATCCTTGTATTGGCTCATGTAGTCTGAACCATCTACATTATAATACACTATTTGGCTGCTGGTTGCATATACCATTCCTAATTCGTTTATAGCCTTGTCCTTAATTTCAGAAAGGTTTGTATTTGTAGCGATTCTGCTCTCTGCTGCGTTGTTATCTGCATTGATTGTTGAGAGCTGATTTTCCATATCCGCAATGCGATTCATTCTTGTAGTAACATTGGTCTGAAGTGACACATATCCAACCAACATAATACAAGTAAGCATAACTGCCATAATCATATAGCCTGTTAATAATCTATTTTTTCTAAGTGCAGCTGCGCGTCTTCTATCTGTAATCTTCTGACGACGGATAGCATCCTCACGTTTCTCGCGCTCGCGCTGCTCACGTGTAGGCAGACTTCTAGCTGGACGCATTACATATTCAGTTTCTTTGCGTACGGCATTTCCGTCGTTGTAATAATAAGTCTTTAATTCCTGCATATCTCAAATCCTCTAACTCTAACTAGTAAAAATATTTTGCTAATTACCCCTCTCAAATACCCTTAGCTTTGCGCTCTTTGAACGCGAATTATTCTCTAACTCTTCATCACTAGGTAAAATTGGCTTTCTCGTAACCACTTTTCCCTTTGATTTTTTCCCACATACACAAACTGGGAAATTCTTAGGACAAGTACAAGGATCTTCATTTCTCTTGAATGCAACCTTTGTAATTCTGTCCTCCAGTGAATGGAAGGTGATGATACAAAGTCTTCCACCTGGATTTAACAAATCAATCATATCGTCTATATGATCTTCCAAAACTGTAAGTTCTCTGTTTAACTCAATTCTGAGAGCCTGGTAGGTCCTCTTTGAAGGATGCCCCTGACCTACCTGTGCCTTTTTAGGAATGCTCTCTGCAATGATTTTATTTAACTGTCCGGCTGTAAGGATTGGTGCCTTTTCTCTCTCTTTAATGATGTTCTTAACAATCTGCTTTGAGAATTTCTCCTCACCATATGTGAATAGGACGCGGGTTAAATCCTCTGCTGAATATGTATTGACAATATCAGCAGCCGTCATAGGATTATCCTTGTCCATTCGCATATCAAGTGGAGCGTCATCTACTCTATAGGTAAAACCTCTGTCAGCTTCATCAAGCTGGAAGCTGGAAACACCAAGATCTAACATAATGCCATCCACCTTGGTAACTCCAAGCTCTGCGAGACGTTCCTTCATGAACTCATAATTGCTATGAATTCTGGTGACCTTATCCCCATAACAAGCCAGCCTCTCCCCAGCTGCCTTCAGGGCATCGGTATCCTGATCGAATCCGTAAAGATGACCTGTTGTAAGACGACTGGCAATTTCAAAAGAATGTCCGCCACCGCCTAATGTACCATCAACGTAAATCCCATCAGGTTTAATATTTAGATTGTCTACTGTCTCATATAAGAGAACCGAATAATGATTAAATTCCATTAAATTCCCAATCCTAACTCAGCCATGTGCTCTGCTATCTCATCCATATCATCGTAAGTGCCTTCCTCAGTCCAACGTTCCTTAGACCAAATTTCAATTCTATTAAGGACACCTACAGAAACCACTTCCTTATCTATTCCAGCGTATTCTTTAAGGTTTGCTGGAATAAGTACTCTTCCCTGCTTATCAATGTCGCATTCCGCTGCGCCTGCAAAGAAGAATCTGGAGAACTTTCTAGCATCTTTTGTGGTACGTGGAATCTCGCGGAACTTTTCCTCTATGGTCTGCCATTCGCTAAGTGGATAAACGAAAAGGCATCCATCAAGTCCCTTTGTGGCTACGAAGTGCTCTCCCAACTGCTCACGAAACTTTGCAGGCATAATAAGACGGTTTTTCGCGTCTAGATTGTGACTGTATTCGCCCATGAACATGAGACACTTCCTCCTTTCCAAATGGCAGATTGTCTCCATATCCACCACTTTATGACACTTTTATTCCACTTTCCTCCACTTTTAACTACATTCTATACTAAAAAACCCATATATGCAACCCGCAAAGCCCGTAAATTGGGCATTCCCCACATGTGGTGTAAAGTGGTGGTCTGGCCCACAATTGGCACAAGATATGCTAAAAAAGACATAAAAAAAAGACATTGGATACACCAATGTCTCGGATTGTACTCAAAAAAATACAATATTCAATGTAATCAGTTACGCCTACAAGCATTATATCTCTACGCTCAACTAGATGTTTCGCTTTAGAGATATAATAGCTTGTTGTCTACTGATTACTATTTAGTTTTTTTATTACTGTTTTTTACTCCTCATTAGGTTATACGTAATAAGTAGGGCTCCTAAAACGACCATAACAGCTGCAACTAGCTGCGAAACTGGAAGATTTGTGCCCCACAGCTTTAGCTGATCAGTACGAATGCCCTCTATCCAGAAACGTCCTGCTCCATAACCAAGCAGATACATAAAGAAAATCTGACCATTAAACTTCTTTTTCTTTCTCATAAGAAGCATAATAATAAGCAATCCAAAATTCCATAAGGATTCATAAAGGAATGTAGGATGTACAGAGATGTAATCTACCCCATTTAAATGAACCAGATTAGTAAGCATTTCAGGAGTAACATCCTGCTGACTTCTGATGGAATTTAAAGGAAGTAACATGGCAAAAAGACCATCTGTATACTGTCCGAATACCTCTCTATTAAAGAAATTGCCCCATCTACCAAAAATCTGGCCTATAACCACGCCTAAAATAGAAACATCTAAAACCTGTAGAAAATCAAGCTTTCTAATCTTTGAAAGGACAGCAAGACAAGCAATGCCTGCAAGAACGCCACCATAGATAGCAAGTCCTCCCTGTCTAATATTAAAGATGCTAAGTAGATTGTCCTTGTAATAGTCCCAGGCAAAAATAACATAATAAAGTCTGGCCCCGATTACACCTACAATAATAGTAATAATACAAACATCAAGGAACTTGTCCTCGTCAAAGCCAACTCGTTTTGCCTCTTTTAAAATCACGCTAACTCCAACCAACATACCAAGGGCAATAATCATGCCATAAAACGCAATGAAAAAGGATCCTATATAGAATCCTTTTCCAATATTGTTCAAGGTGATATGTAGATTTGGAAAAATAATGCTAGTATCCAATCTTATGTCTCTCCTCTATTGTGCATCTGAAAATAATTGATAAATCTCAATTTTCAAAGCATCAGTATCAGTCATGCCAACGAATATGCAGCCGTACTCATAAACGCCGTTCTCAAGCTGGTTAACTCTAACTACCTTAAATACAGTATCAATAGTTTCCTTGGTCCAAATTTGAATCTTCGCATCAAAACATGCACCTACTTCAAATTCAAATGGAACCCTAAATGCCAAACCAGTCTTTGAGATATTGGTAACCTCAACCTCCATATATTTTACGGTGGTGATGTTTGCTTCATCGATACGCTCGATTTCAACCTTAACGCCAATATCCAGACGCTTATTCTTTCTTTTCTCCTCCATACTCTGCCTCCCAATACAATTAATTAGTTACAAATTAAGCTTTAAGATTTATACCTTTATTCTTAAGCTTTTCAATAATTTCGTCAACTACTTCTTGTACTTCTTCGTGAGTAAGTGTACGATCGTCGTCGCCAAAGAGAAGTCTTACTGTAATTGACTTGCTATTTCCATCTGAATATACGTCGGAAACTCCAACCTTCTTCAAGATTTCTTTAGCGCCCTCTTTTATTGTATCATTTATTTCTGAAAATTTCTCGGCTACAAACGATAAATCTACTTCAATTGAAGGATATTTTGAAGGTTCTACATATTTTATTGGCTCTGGAGCGATATCTGAAAGAGCCTCAACATCGATTTCAGCGAAAACAATAGCTGCTTTCTTATCGATTTTCTTTGATACAAGTGGATGTGCTACACCAATCTTACCGATTTCTACACCATCAAGAACAAGTGCATTAAGGTTCTTTGGATGCTCGTATGAGTGGCTAGCCTCAAGCTTCTTGTATGTAAGAGCCTTATTTCTAACATCATCAATAGTCTCAGCAACCATATCTCTAAGCTCGAAGTAAAGCTGCTCTAAAGATTTTGTCTTTGAGAATAATGTGATGCAAAGCTTCTTCTTTTCGTCGCAAAGACCATCTTCCTTAAGCCCCTCTACCACACGGCCTACCTCAAAGATACCAAAATCAGTAGCATAGCCTGTGTTGTAATTAACCTGACAAAGCTGTGTAGGAATGATTGAACGTCTAAGTGTCTCAATGTTAGGATTTGTAGAATTAGCAAGCTTTACATTATCTTCTACATCCATACCAAGCTTCTTGTATTCATCAGCATACTGCCATACATAAGAATGTACCTCGTGAAGCTTGAATCTCTTAACAAGGATATCCTTGATTCTGTCTTCAACATTCTTTGTCTCATCCATACGTACTGGATAAAGAGGTGCAGATGTTGTAACAAGCTCGAAATTGTCGTATCCGTAAATACGAGTAATTTCCTCGATGATATCAGCCTTAAGACTAATATCCTTTGTAGCACGATATGATGGAACATCAACGTGGAAGTTATCACCATTTTGTGTTACTCCAAAGCCAAGTGCTGTAAGAGTATCCACAATGTGCTCATTTGTAATCTCAATTCCTGTGTACTTATCCACAAAGTTCTTATCAAAATCAAGAGCAATGTGTGGATAATGGAATGCATATTCATCTGTAAGTGAGGATACAACCTTAACTCCTGGATCAATATCAAGAAGAAGCTTCATAAAACGAGCGATGGCAACTGTAGTCATCTCTGGATCAAGGCTCTTCTCGTAACGTGCAGAAGCATCTGTTCTGTGAGCAAGACGAACTGCACTCTTTCTGATGGATGCCGCATTAAATGTAGCAGATTCAAGTGTAAGTGTTGTAGTGTCCTCTACAATCTCTGAATCAAGGCCACCCATAATACCTGCAATAGCAACTGGAGTATCGCCATTGCAAATCATAAGAGTATTCTCGTCGATATTACGCTCTACGCCATCAAGTGTTGTAAATGTAAATAGCTTGTCAAATCTCTTAACACGAATCTTTTCAGCCTTACGTGAATCGAATGCGTGCATTGGCTGTCCCATCTCAAGCATAATGTAATTTGTAAGGTCTGCAAGAAGATTGATCCCTCTCATACCACAGTAGAAAAGACGAATGCGCATATTCATAGGAGCAACATTCTTTTCGATGTTCTCTACCTTAAGAGATGAATATCTCTGGCAAAGCTCATCCTCAATCTTTAAATCAACCTTTTCAAGATTGTCATAGCAGCTCAAGTCGATTGTAGGAAGCTCCTTAAGTGGACGCTTTGCGATTGTAGCAAACTCTCTTGCTATACCGTAGTGGCCCCAAAGGTCAGGACGGTTTGTAAGCGATTTATTATCAACCTCGAAGATAATATCATCGATTTCGTATAAATCCTTGATATCAGTACCATTTGCAACATCCTCTAAGATGTCCATAATACCGTCATTGTTATCAGAAATGCCGATTTCCTTTTCAGAGCAGCACATACCGAAAGATTCGTAACCTGCAAGTGGTCTTGGAGCAATTGTAATATCTCCAAGCTGTGCTCCAACCTTAGCAAAGGCTGTCTTCATACCAACGCGAACATTTGGTGCACCACAGACAACATCTGTAAGTTTGCCATCACCGGCATCCACCTTTAAGAGATGAAGCTTTTTAGATTCTGGATGCTCTTCTACTGATTTGATTTCAGCAACAACTACACCAGATAAATCCTCACCCTTGTGGAAAATATCATTTTCAACCTCTGCTGTTGCAAGAGAGAACTTTGCAATAAGCTCCATCTTGTCGAGACCTGAAAGGTCAACAAAATCAGAGATCCAATTCATTGAAATAAACATCTTTTAGTCCTCCCTTACTGCTCGTCATCTGTGAACTGAGCCAAGCTGCTTAAGTTGCCGCTGTTCAAATCACGGATGTCCTTAATTCCATATTTCATCATTGCAAGTCTTGTAAGGCCAAGGCCAAAGGCAAAACCTGTATATTTTTCTGGATCAATGCCACCCTCTTCAAGAACCTTTGGATGAACCATACCACAAGGGCAAAGCTCTAACCAACCTGAGTGCTTGCAAGAAGGGCAACCCTTTCCACCACAGTTAAGGCAGTTAATATCAAGCTCGAATCCTGGCTCCACAAATGGGAAGAAGCCTGGACGAAGACGAACCTTAATATCGCGTCTGAATACCTCAGAAAGCATAGTCTTCATAAAGTAGATAAGGTTTGAAATAGAAATATCCTTACCAACCATAACACCTTCCATCTGGAAGAATGTGTTCTCATGGCAGGCATCTGTAGCCTCATTTCTAAAGCAACGACCTGGGAAAATAGCCTTGATTGGTGTGCCGTTCTCGATTAACTGCTTGCGATACTTCTTGTAGATAGCATTCTGAGCAGCTGTAGTCTGAGACTTAAGAAGCTGACCATTTTCAAGATAATATGTATCCTGCATATCACGAGCAGGATGATACTTAGGAATGTTAACAGCCTCGAAACACTCGTAATCTGTAACCACCTCGCTGTAATCCTCTACTGTAAAGCCCATAGACTTAAAGATAGTCTCGCACTGACGCTGTACAAGAGTGATTGGATGATAGCTTCCCTGATCAAAATGCTCTGGAAGGGAAATATCAAACTCTGGAACTTTATCAATTTCTTTCTGAAGCTCTAAAGCTGCAATCTCATCTTTCTTCTCTGAGATTTTCTCAGCAACAGTGTTTTTAAGCACATTAATTTTCTGACCAAACTCTTTTTTCTCTTCCGCTGAGAGCTTGCCCATTTCTTTCATGGCAGCTGTAACACTACCCTTTTTGCCAAGGTATGAAACACGAATGTTCTCAAGCTCTTCAGAATTCTTGATATTCTGAAGCTCTGCCTCAAACTTGGCACTTAATTCAGTAATAATATCTACCATAGGTGGCCTCCCTAAATAATAATCTCATTAAGTCAAAATTTTAACAGTTAAAAGCGTTAAATTCAATGTTACTGTTCTAAATCAGTAATCATCATTGCATCTCCAAAGGAGAAGAAACGATATTTCTCCTCAACAGCCTTCTTATAAGCTGCAAGAACATGCTCTCTTCCTGCAAGAGCTGAAACCAGCATAATAAGCGTAGACTGAGGAAGATGGAAATTAGTAATAAGGCAATCGATTACCTTAAATTCATATCCTGGATAAATGAAAATCTGAGTCCAGCCGCTCTTTGGCATAAGTGGCTTTCCTGCCTCTGCCGCAGACTCTAGTGTACGAGTGCTTGTGGTACCAACAGAAATAACTCTGCCGCCATTTGCCTTTGTCTCGTTAATTATATCGCAGGCCTCCTGAGTAATTTCGTAGTACTCAGAATGCATATGATGATCTAATACCTCATCTTCTTTAACTGGTCTGAATGTACCAAGACCAACGTGAAGAGTAACCTCGGCAATCCTTACTCCCATGGCCTTAACCTCTTCAAGAAGCTCTGGTGTAAAGTGAAGGCCTGCAGTAGGAGCTGCCGCACTACCATCAAACTTTGCATAGACAGTCTGATATCTGTCTCTGTCCTGAAGCTTGTGTGTAATATATGGTGGAAGTGGCATCTCTCCAAGCTTATCTAATATCTCTTCAAATATACCTTCATAGCTGAATTCGATGATACGATTTCCTTCGTCTACGATGTCTACAATCTTACCGATTAAAAGACCATCTCCAAAAGAAATCTCCATTCCAGGACGAGCCTTCTTGCCAGGCTTTACAAGGCATTCCCACTGATTATCGCTGATTCTTTTTAGAAGGAGAATCTCTACCTTTCCGCCAGAGCCTACACGTGCTCCATAAAGTCTCGCTGGAATAACTCGAGTATTATTGATAACCAGGCAATCTCCTGGTCTAAGATATTCCTTAATATCGTAGAAATGACGGTGAGCAATCTCACCTGTGTGCTTATCCAAAACCATGAGTCTTGAATTACTTCTTTTTTCAAGGGGATCCTGAGCAATAAGCTCCTCAGGAAGTTCATAATCAAAATCTTTAACTAACATAACTTTCTTTCTAAAATTTATTTCTTATTTAAAACATCATTCAAACTAGTAGTTTAACATACAATTACTTTGTAGTCCAATTACCCAGATGTCTTTCCTTAAATCTATTCTTCCACTTTTCCCAAGCCAGGCCAAAGGCCTCTGCAAAGAAAACATTAGCCTCCGCAGCCATAAGCATAAAGTACATACAAAAGTACAGCCAGAACATAAACATCATCATAGTAGCAAATGCGCCATACATTGAAAAATTATTAAAAATCTTAACCCAAACAGCAAGCAACAAACTGAAAATATACCAGCTTAGGGCACAGATAACGCCACCTGGAAGCTGACTAAAAAATGTAAGATTTTTATTAGGTAGTACTGTAAATAAAAACGTAAATACGATAACCAAAAAGATAAAAACAAAGATACTTCTAAATAAAGGTCTGATACCTACAACATAAGCTAAAAATCCATAATAATTATCAGCGTAGTATTGGAGCTTCTGAGTAAATACCAGCATCAACATGATAACAACGATTACCATTAAAAGAACCAAGGTGTAAAAAATTGCTCTTATTCTTCTGGCTACCCAGTTGCGTGTCTCTTCTATTTTATTGACCTGATTAAGGCCTACCATAAGATTCTGAAAAGCCTTTCCCGATGCCCAAATAGCCATCAAAACAGAAATGGAAATAGCCCCTACCGAAGCCTGGGTAACAAGCCTGATAACCTTGGCCATATATGGAGAAAACTCATTTGGAAGCACATTATATACCAGTTCGTTTAAATACTGTCCAATAGAAGGAATGTAGCCTGCTATCCACACAAGAAGCATCATTACAGGGATAGATGTCATAATCATAAAATATGCTGTCTGGGCAGCATAAGCCCCAATATTATCCCTTCCGCATTTATCTAAATATGTTTTTCCATATCCTAAAAATGTCCACATAAGTATATTCTCCTCAAGACTAAATTCTAGCAAAGAAAAAGCGACTATGCAACGCATAGCCGCTATGGTTTCATTTAAAACCTAACCCGGAGGTGCCGGGCCTATCAATTGACTCCTAGCGCCAGCTAGGTGGATCGCCGCAACTAATCTTTTGCCTTCCACTGCAAAGGAGGCCTGACAGCCGATTAGAAATATAAGCATTCCATTTAAAGTAAATGTAGGTTCAAAAAGGATAAGTTAAATCGTACATCCCAGGTTAGGTAATATTCGGTATCTTCTACCTGCAATTATAGTACAACATATTTGTGTCAAAATAAAGAACAAATTTTTGACACAAATTATTTAAAAGTCCGATAATACAAAGAAAAACCCGCCCTGAAACATTTGTATCAGGGTGGGTTTTAGCGTACTTATTATAACGATTATCACCTATAAAAGGTAATCAAATATTAAAGCTGTGGACCTGCTGAAACAAGTGCCTTACCAGCATCGTTAGTTGTGTACTTAACAAAGTTCTTGTTGAATCTAGCTGCAAGATCCTTAGCCTTCTCTTCCCACTCAGAAGCGTTAGCATATGTATCTCTAGGATCAAGAATCTTAGGATCAACACCTGGAAGCTCTGTAGGAACTTCGAAGTTGAACATAGGAATTGTCTTTGTAGGAGCCTTCTTGATGTCACCTGAAAGGATAGCATCGATGATACCTCTTGTATCCTTAATTGTGATACGCTTGCCTGTTCCATTCCATCCTGTATTAACAAGGTAAGCCTTTGCTCCAGACTTCTCCATCTTCTTAACAAGCTCCTCAGCGTACTTTGTAGGATGAAGCTCAAGGAATGCCTGACCGAAGCAAGCTGAGAATGTAGGTGTAGGCTCTGTAATACCTCTCTCTGTACCAGCAAGCTTAGCAGTAAATCCTGAAAGGAAGTAGTACTTTGTCTGCTCTGGTGTAAGGATAGATACTGGAGGAAGTACTCCGAACGCATCAGCTGAAAGGAAGATTACGTTCTCAGCATCAGGACCAGCAGAAACCTTATTTACCTCAGCTGCAATGTTGTTGATGTGCTCGATTGGATAAGATACACGAGTGTTCTCTGTAACGCTCTTGTCATCAAAATCAATCTTTCCAGCGCCATCAACTGTTACGTTCTCAAGAAGAGCATCTCTCTTGATTGCGTTGTAGATATCTGGCTCAGACTCTTTATCAAGACCGATAACCTTAGCGTAGCAACCACCTTCGAAGTTGAATACGCCGTTGTCATCCCAGCCGTGCTCATCATCACCAATAAGACGACGCTTAGGATCTGTAGAAAGTGTAGTCTTACCTGTTCCAGAAAGACCAAAGAAGATTGCTGTGTGCTTTCCATCCATATCGCAGTTAGCTGAGCAGTGCATTGAAGCCATGCCCTTAAGTGGAAGGAAGTAGTTCATCATAGAGAACATACCCTTTTTCATCTCTCCGCCGTACCATGTGTTGATGATAACCTGCTCACGAGATGTGATATTGAATGCTACACAAGTCTCAGAGTTAAGACCGAGCTCCTTGAAGTTTTCAACCTTAGCCTTTGATGCGTTGTAAACTACGAAATCTGGCTCGAAGTTTGCAAGCTCTTCTGCTGTAGGCTTAATAAACATATTCTCAACGAAGTGTGCCTGCCAAGCTACCTCCATAATAAAACGAACTGCCATACGAGAATCCTTGTTAGCGCCGCAGAATGCGTCTACTACAAATAATCTCTTATCGCAAAGCTCTTTCTTAGCGAGCTCCTTTACCTTCTCCCAAACCTCTTCAGACATAGGATGGTTATCATTTGGATATCCTTCTGTTGTCCACCAAACAGTATCCTTAGAGTTTGAATCCATAACGATGTACTTATCTTTAGGTGAACGACCTGTGTAAATACCTGTCATTACGTTTACAGCGCCAAGCTCTGTTTCCTTACCTACCTCGTATCCCTCAAGCTTAGAATCAAGCTCTTCCTTGTAGAGATCCTCATAAGAAGGATTGTGAACAACTTCTGTTGTTCCTGTGATGCCATACTTTGTTAAATCAACATTAGCCATCTTGTCTTACCTCACTTTTCTAAATATAATTTTTAACTAGCAAACCCCTATATATTTAAGGTTTATAACTAATTTTCGCTAGTTATCATTCTAGACGTTACAGAAAACATTGTCAATAAATTCACATAAAAATTGTTTTATGATTTGTACAATTTCCCCCTTGTTTTTTAAGCAAATTGCCAACTATTAAATATTTCTAAAATTAAACTATTTTTCTTGCATTTTTCTCTTAAATAATGGCACAATAACCCTTGTACTTTTACTAAATTTTATGGTAGTATACATTAAACAATTTAGCGCATTAAAGTGTGAAATAGTACATAAGGAGGAAAATGTTACATGGTAATTGAAAATTATTCCGAGATTACTCCTGAGTTGGAAATGCTTGCAGAGCTTTCCAAGAAGTCTTCATATATAGATCCAGAGCTATATACCACTTACGATGTAAAAAGAGGTCTTCGTGATCTTAATGGTAGAGGTGTATTAGTTGGTATCACTGAGATTTCAGAGGTTAATTCAAAGAAGTTTGTAGACGGAAAAGAAGTACCTTGTGATGGTCAGCTCTTCTATCGTGGATATAATGTTCAGGATTTGGTTAAAAACCTTCCTAATGAACAGCATTTCGGATTTGAAGAATGTGCTTACCTATTATTATTTGGTACTCTCCCAACCTCAGAGCAGCTCTCAGAATTCAAACAGATTTTGGCTCATTATCGCTCTCTTCCACCAAACTTTGTTAGAGATATGATTATGAAGAGCCCCTCTAAGGATATGATGAATTCCCTTGCTCGTTCCGTACTTGCTCTTTATTCATACGACGATTACGCTGATGATACATCGGAGCCAAATGTACTTAGACAGTGCTTACAGCTTATTGCTAACTTCCCACTGCTCTCTGTATATAGCTACGCAGCTTACGATTATTACTATAATGAAAACTCTCTTATCATTCATCAGCCTAGACCGGATTACTCTACAGCAGAGAATATTCTGCACTGCCTTAGACCAGATAGCAAATTCACTCCACTTGAAGCAAAGCTTCTTGATGTAGCGCTTATTCTTCATATGGAACACGGTGGTGGTAACAACTCTACATTCACTACTCACCTGGTTTCATCGTCTGGTACAGATACTTACGCTGCCATCGCTGCAGCCCTCGGTTCTCTCAAAGGACCAAAGCATGGTGGTGCCAATATCAAAGTAGTTAAGATGTTTGATGAAATGAAATCCGTTTTAAAGGATTGGGAAGATGAAGAAGAAGTTGGCGAATATTTACGTGCCCTTCTTCACGGAGAAGCCTTCGACAGACAGGGTCTTATTTACGGTATGGGTCACGCCATCTATTCTGTATCAGATCCACGTGCTCTCACTTTCCACTCATTCGTAGAAAAGCTTGCAGTAGAAAAAGGAATGGAAAAGGAATACAACCTTTACGAGTTAGTTGCAAAGCTTGCTCCAAAGATTATTGCAGAGGAAAGAAAAATCTACAAAGGTGTTTCGCCTAATGTGGATTTCTATTCAGGATTTGTTTATCAGATGCTTGGCATTCCTAGCGAGCTCTTCACTCCTATCTTTGCCATTGCACGTATTGCTGGTTGGAGTGCACACCGTATGGAGGAGGTTTGCCACAAGGGTAAGATTATGCGTCCTGCCTACATGACAGTATGTCCTCACAAGAAGTACATTCCTATCGAAGACCGAATCGTAGACTAGCGTATAAAATTATTAAAGCCACCTAGTTACGGCTACAAGCATTAGTAATTCTCCACTCGACAACACGTCTCGCTTGAGAATTCTAATAGCTTGCAGCCTACTAGATGGCTTTTATATTTTTAATCCAAGGTTAATTCGAACCAAAATGTGGCTCCTACTCCTTGTATCGATGATACGCCGTATTTGGCGCCGTGGAGCTCTAACACATTTTTAACGATAGAAAGTCCAAGTCCAGTTCCCTGGATTGCTCTTTTATGAGTAGAGGAATCCTTGTAAT
>JAEEGF010948891.1_pt1 | contig 18410 bp, 17 predicted proteins | sample 9134171 | NCBI WGS metagenome assembly JAEEGF01 (sample SAMN16246542, study PRJNA631951) | gut metagenome | biome: gut microbiome; feature: rumen; material: AP-attached | host: Bos | place: Iran: Karaj | collected 2018-10
TTCCATAGGTATTATATGCCATGATAATATTTCCAACTTGAAGAGTTCAAGTCAGAACGATTATACTAGCGATTACTCATTGTTTGGCATCTTTGTATGAATCCAAAACTACTCAAACTGCACTACGGTTTGGATTGTACCTAAGTTCAAGCATTTCTGCTTGTAATAATATATTTTCCAATAATTTATCTATTCACTCTCCAGTCTTTGAAGAGACTCCGATTACTGGCACGTCTCATCACCATTCTTCTGGAGTAAGTCATTGAGCAGCGATGTCTGCTATAATCTGATCTCTTTTGTGTCCTGGTTTATCTATCTTTGTGATTGCTATAATGATAGGTACTCATGCTGCTTTTGCATGATTAATTGATTCGATAGTCTGAGGCATCACAGAGTCGTCAGCAGCTACCACGATTACAGCAATATTTGTAAGTTTTGCTCATCTAGCTCTAAGTGATGTGAATAATTCATGTCCTGGAGTATCGATGAATGTGATTTTCTTTCAGTTATAATCTACTACTGAAGCTCAGATAGACTGAGTAATTCATCCAGCTTCTCATTCAGCCATAGATGTTTTACGTAAGTAGTCTAGCAAAGAAGTCTTTCAGTGATCTACGTGTCCCATTACTGTTACTACTGGAGCTCTTTCAAGAAGAACTGGAGCTTCTTTGTCAAGGTCAAGAATCTTTTGGAGATCTCAGCTCATGAAACTTTCCATATCTAGTTGTGCTTCATTTTTCTTTACTTCTACTCAGAATTCTGCTCATATTAATGATGCTGTATCAAAATCAAGTGAAGAATTGATTCAAGTCATAATTTTATTTTCCATGAGTTTCTTCATTATATCAATGAGGGTAACTCACATCTTTTCTGAGAATTCCTTTAGGGTAATCTTTTCATCCATGAATATTTCTGATTTTTTTACCAAGTTTGCAGAAGTAGTGGCTTCGTGATGTTCAGTAGAAGCTTGGATTACAGATACTGCCCTTTCGTTTGTCGGTTTCTCGTTATGGTGCTTTTTATCTGATTTTGATTTATTTTTCTTAGCAATAGATTGTACTGGCTGTTTTCATTCTCTTTGTGCTTTTTCAGCATTTTGGCGACGAATAGACTCAAAAAAATCTGATCATGAGTCTGTATTCTTTTCTTTGGCAACGTATTCTGTATGTTCAATTTGGATATTTCACTTTGGTTTAGTATCTTTTCTGTGATTTTCTCATTTCTTTTCTCCGCTTTTCTTTTCGGGTTTATCAAAAGATTTCTTCTTTTTCTGTCCAGATGAATGAGATGCAAAATTGAATATATCACTTGCAGTTGCAACTGGTTGTTCAGGTTCAGCTGTGCCAAAATATTCATCTAAATTTACCTTAGCTTTTTCGGGCTTAGTTTCTTTCTTCTCAGCTTTTTCTTCTGTAGCTCAAAATCACATTCCAGATAGGAATCATCATCAACCGAATCCACCAAGTTCTCATGCTTTAAGGACTTTTCATTCAGATTTGTCTTGCTGTTTTTTATCAGCCATGCACAATTTTTCAAATAACTAAAAATACAATCTGTCGTAAAATGTACGAAAATGTATCGCTTTTTCAAGTCTGAGTGGATAAAAATTCAAAAATTTTTTATTTTTAGGGATTTTATTATCACTTGACAATGGTATGAATTTATATATAGTACACAAAGATGTATTTTTAGATATTATTTATAAAAAATGGCTTTTGAATCACTTGATGTAGAAAAAATTAACGTATTAGATAGTGAATTTTCGTGATTGAATTCCGCAGATATAATTAAAAAATGAAAAAATTATATACATGATACTGAAGATGAGAAATCTAATAAAAATTTTTCTGATTGGGAAAATGCCATCAATTCGTTATGAAATGATCGTTTGGGGTTACGAAAATATTCAAAGGCATTGGAGTTTATGATGAATATTTCTACAACATTAAATAGTAGCTTTGTTTCAAAGATTGCTGAAACTCGCGCTAACCTTGCATCTAATAATAGTGACGATGTCCAAAGTAGAAATAATGAAATAGAATATTATCTTCTTCTTAAAGAGATTTTTTCTCAAGAGAAAGATAAATTTGTTAGAAGGTATAAAAATGATTTTAGTGAAAAATTTTGAAAGGGGGCTTTTAACGATGTTTTTTATGATATTGTTGAATTAGTTTTGTCATACTATAGGAATTTTGATATTGCTAAAATTTTTTGAGATGCTCCATATAATAAACTTTATGATGAAGATATTTTGAGTTCAGAAAAGCTTATACATTCTTGAGAAAAATTTGCAAAAAATGCTTGAGAGTGGCATAACAGTATTATATTTGTATCTTGAAGAAATCAACTTTGACTTCGATGATATCAAAATGCATTATGCATTATGATGAAAATCGATTATATATTAAATAATAATTTGCATTCTATTATCGATGAAAATACTACTATGGATCAGATTTTAAGTGATTTAGAGACTAAGAAGGATGGTTATAATGATCTCGCTGAATCTATTAAAAAAAGTTTCTTTCAATATATAGAAGAGTTTAAAATGGCTTTTGTTAAGGATTATTGAAAACGTTTTTTTGATAGTATGTTTTCTGAAATCGTTGAATGTGCTCTTAATAATTATAAATATGGGGTCATATCTAATATTTGCAGAGACGCTTTAGAAGAATTAAAAGATGAAAAAGAGGCTAAAAATGAGTAATTAACTCTTTTCTTTATTTTTCCATCTTTCCAAAATTAGCATTGCACTAATTGTGTCAGTAGTTTCATTTTTCTTGAAATTAGAAACTATTTCTCAGCTTTCTACGCTTGTATAATCTTCTTCAATAGTTTCGATTGTTATCTCATCCTTTTCTATAATGTAGTTTAATGAATTCATAAATTTTGTTATTTTATCCTGAATATCTTTTTGCCTACTTGGCCATCATACGACTATAGTTTTTACGTGATATCTTTGAATTAAATCGGCAATATGAAAATATATCATCTGATCATTAATCATGTATCATACTGGAAAAATTATATCATTTGAAAGATGAGTATAGGCTAATCAAATATATTTGCTTCATCGATCTATTCCAAGAATTGCTGGTTCTACTCTGGGCATTTGTATTATTAAATTAATTTAAAAATCAGAATTAAATTATTTCTTGATATACAACAGATGGACCTACATAATTTTCTATAGATGTGGATACTGTAGCTCTTATTGCTGGAACGTAAATCGTGCGTATTGCATCTTCATGTAATGTTTTTTCTATATAAACTACTTCCATTGAATCGAATAGAACTACTGTAGAATTCTCATGTAGAGCTCATTGATTAAAGTATTCTCCTCATTTTTCTATTTCAGATTCTATGATATTTTTTTCTTGTGATGGATAATTTGATACATCATATGTTGCGATATCTGTTCAAACTACAGAAACTACTTTTTGTAGATTCAAATCATATGATACATGCATTCATATTTGGTTGTCTCATTCTGGATATCGGACTGTTTTTCAGTTAATAATGAATGGATAGAATACCTGAATAATTCACATATTTTCATCGAAATCTTCTACTTTTACTATTCAATCTCAATAATTTTTTAGAGTTACTCAGAGTTTTTTTAGATCTTTTTCTACATTCTTGAGTAGTTGTTTGTTTGATGGAATTTTACCTAGATATTCAGATGCCTTCCATGAACTATTAGGATAAAAATATAATTTAGTATTGCGAGTATCAAACATTATATTATATCCATTTTCTACAGATTGTTCCATTTCAAGACTCATGATATCTAAGTCTTGAAAATTTTTGAACGATACGTTTCAGATTTTTAGATTCTTTAGAGCTTGATTTGGTGTATTTGTTCACATTAGTATTCAACTAGATTTATACACTGGATAATCTGGATTTAGTTTAGGAAATAATTTGTCTTTGTAGGCAAAACGATATGTTTGATTGTATGTAAATCAGTCGCTTAATAGGTAGTCTCAATATTTATTTGATTCTTCTTTGACTCCAGCCTCAGCTGTTGTTATGAAACTTTCTGTGATGGCCGCATTGGTTCATAGAGCTTGGGCTTTGTTTAATGAATTATTTGTATTGTTTGTGTTTTCAGTTTCTTCAGCAACCTCATCTGTGTCGATGCTATCATAGTAAAAATTGCTAGCTTTATTGACGTCATAATTGTATGCCAATTCTCCAAATGCTTTATTTTCCTCTAAGTATGTATATTTAGTAGGAACTTTTAATGTTCCAGTGAAAATATTTGTACAAAATCAGATTAAAAATAATGCTAAAAAGCTAACTATAGCGTAACCATATCATGTGAGGTAGAATCTCCATTTTAATCTTTTGGGTATAGCATCTAATTCTGCTTGTGCCTGTCTTTGGTTCTGGGTAAGTGAGATTTTATCTTGAAGCTTATTATTTAGTTTGTTCTTAAATTCTTCGCTTGGCTTAAAATTTGGAGTTCACTCGCCTTCTATTTTTTTGATAAGCTTCTGCTCGTCTCAGCTGAATTCTGAAGCTACAGATTGAATGTTTTCGTTGTTTGCCATTTAATTTTTGTGATGGTAGATAAAATTAATCATCGATTCGATATTTAAAATGTTCTGCTACTTTTTTTACTAATTTTGAAAAATCTTTTCTACATGTGGAACTACGTTTTCATACAATTTCAGCTATTTCATCATAAGATAAATTATTCCATATCCTAAGTATAAATAAATCTTTTTTGTCTGATCATAACTGCTCTAGATATGCTAATATTTGCTCTGTCTGTACATGTTTCTGGAAGTAATCTACATAATCTGAATCCTGTGAAATAGGATTTTCTTCGTCTATGCGGTCAGCTTCTTTTCTTTTTAAAATATCTAATAGTGAGTGATATGCTATATTGTATATCCAAGCAGTGAATGATGATCACTCTTTTTCAGTAGAAAAATTTCATATATTCTCAAAAGCTTTCATGAATGTCATGGATGTCGCATCTTCTGCAAAATGAACATTTCAGTTAGCTTTCATAAGTAAAAATGAATAGATTCTTTGAAAATAAGATTCATAAAGTGGCGTGAAAGAATCTAGATTTCCATTCTGTACTTGTTGAATTAAATCAATTTCGTCTTTTGGCATAAGTTTTGTTATTTTATGTAAAGTTTGTACTATTCTTTACCTTATTAAAAATGATATAATTATCAAGCATTTTTGATTAAATATCTATTTATATTAACGAGCGATTTGTGTGATTTGTGACAAGTTTCACATGAAAAAATGTTTTATGCATGATACTACAATAGCTACCATTATTATCGTGTATATAGCATAAATAATTCGTTGGTATTTTTTCTTTTTTATGTTTTTTGGTTGGCTTTCGCTACTGATTCTTGAGATCATAACTTCCAAATCACCCTCTTGATATTTAGTGGCTGGTCTTTTGCTTTTTCTCTCTACGATTTCTTTTGAAGTTTCTTCTCGTTTACTATCAACGTATTTTTCTACTTTTTTGAGGTTTTTATCATCTTTAATATAAGATAAATCTGGTTTATTTTCTTTTTTTGATTTTGTCATAATGATTATCAGTATATATAAATACTCTATTCTTTTATAATTATTTGTAATATTTTCAATATTTTATTGAAAAATAATGAATTTTATATAGTTTATATTCAGATTTACTATAATTATTATAATGAAAATATTGTTAGTAGTGGCTATGCCTAATGAAATGAAACCCATTAAAGAATGAATTAAATCTGCTAATCTAAGGGCTAGTTTGGATATAGATTTTTTATGTTGTGGAATGTGAAATTATGAGGCTATTTCTTCGTTAGAGCATTATCTTACCGAGAAAAACGAACCGACATTTATTTTAAATATTTGAATGTGTGGTTATTGGAATCCAAATAATGAGAAAAAAACTGAACCAATTCAAGTATCAAATGTAATTAATATTCATACTGAGAAAGAGCAGATAATTCCTCCTTTTTTACAAATCACTTCGATGTGAACTTGTTTTTCTTGAGAGACTCTTACTTATGAAAGACCACAATTTAAGAAAGAAATATGAACTATAAATGATGAGATGTATTTTGATATGGAGAGTCGATGAATTGAACTTGTTGCATCCAAATATAAATCACCTCGTTTATATTTGAAGGTTCCTTTTGATTTTGTTTGATTGGAAACAGAGTGATGTATTCGTGAGAGAGCGATAACAGATATTCCAATTTTATTGCAAGCTCTTCCCTATCATGATTATTTAGAAAAAATATTATCTCGAATTAATAATCAAAATGTATAACAAAATGTATTTGTATTCTTAAATAAAATTTTTATACATAAATTATCATTTATATTTTATATTTTAGATTATGAAAAAATTATCGTTATTATCTGTTTTATTGCTAGTGCTTGTTGTTGCTGGTTGTAGTTGGTGATCTAAGAAAGAAAGTGCTGAAGCGAATAATGTTGAAAAAGCTGAAATTCATGTTGAGTCTTGTAATAATTATTTTGAATTGGTTAATTGTATCATAGATAATGATACTGATGAATCATATTCAAATGAGGATAGAGAGCTTATAAGACAGTGAGTACAAGATATGCGTGATGGTTGGGCTAGCTTGGATGATGAAGCTTTGGATCAGATGTGTACTGCTGAAATTAGTAAATTTGATTCGATGAAAGATTATTTATCTCAGATTGGTTGTTCTCTAGATTAATTATTTGGAAATTTTAGTGTTATATACATAATTATATTATATAAAATGGACCCGTTATCGATTATAACTTTTGTAGTTTTAATTCTGCTTTCTATGTTCTTTTCGGGTAGTGAAACTGCCCTAACTTCTATTCCACAGCATAAAGTAGATACATTTTCAAAGCAGCATAAACGCTGAGCAAAATATCTAAAATATTGTAAAAAAGAAAATGACAAAGTATTGATGGCAATACTTATTTGAAATAATATTGTAAACGTAGCATCTGCATCCTTGGCGACCGCTATTTCTTTATGAATTGCACAATGAATTAATTATAATCAGTGATTAGTCGTTTGAATAGCAACAGCTGTGGTTACCATTCTGATTTTGATATTTGGAGAAATTGTTCCAAAGACTTATGCTCAGCAGCATTCAGAGTCTTTATCATTAAAGATTTCTCCATTTTATTATTACTTTACTAGATTATTATATCCAGTAATTTGGTGTCTAAGCTTGTTAACTAGAAAAGTGACAAAAAAATCTGAAACTGAACAGGAAATTTCGCAAGAAGAAGTTGAGGCTTTTATGGAAAGAGCTGTTGAATCTGATGCTGTTGAAGAAGATACTTATGAGAATATCAAAAAAATGCTAACATTCAGTGATATAACTGTTTGAGAAGCTATGACTCCTAGAGTAAGGATGTGTGCTGTACATGATAATTTGACTATAGATCAGGCTATAGAAAAGTTTTTGAATTTTCACTATACACGTATTCCTGTATATCATAGATGAATTGATGATGCTGATAGAGTGGTTACACTTAAAGAATTATTGAATCTATCTAAGAGGCATAATTGAGATACTAAATTGAAAGATCTTTCTTTATATTCTATTCATAAGATTCCTTCTACCACACCTATAGATGTTGCTATGGAAAAATTTAAAACATCACACAAACATATCGCTCTGGTTATGGATGAATTTGGTTGAGTGGATTGAATTATTTCTATGGAAGATATTATAGAGGAGATTTTTGGAAATATTCAAGACGAGAACGATGTTGAAATAGTTCCTATTAGAAAAATTGGTAAAAATTGTTGGACTGTGTCTCCTTTTGTTAGAATTGATGAATTCTTGGAGGAATGTAAACTGACTTTTGAAGAATTGTGATTGGATGAAGATGATTACGATTGAGAGACGTTTAGTTATTTGATTACCTCACTACTGGAAGATTTTCCTAGTGAATGAGAAGAGATAGAAATTCCTTTGAAAACTATAAATGATGATGAAATTTGATTTTCAAAAAAAGGTGAGAAAAAAGAAGTACCTGAGAGAAAATTGGTAATTAAAGTTACACAGGTGGAAGATAATACTATATGAGAATTAAAAATTTCAATTATTTAACTTTTTCTTTTGAAATATGAAGAAAATCTGATTGATTATTCTATCATTATTGTGACTTGGATTATTAGTTTATTGAATCTGATTTTTATTATTGTCATCGACCTCTTGTGATAATAATGCCGTGGAAGAATCTGAAATTATTTTTTCATGAAATCTAAGAACAGATTATAAATTATCTTGCATTGTTAAACAAGCTCCAGAGTGATCTGGATGGAGATATACAATTGAAATAAATCCAATTGATGAGTGATATAGATATGACAAACAGCCACAAATAGTCAGCTTTATTTCTGATAAAAATTTAGGGAATCTAGTGCAAACTCCTGATACTGAATATCCTGATGAAATAATTCTGACAGCGCCTGAATTATGACTTAGGATAACTCATAGTAATATAGAAGTTGATAATAACTTCTGATTATATTGCCCAGGTAAGGATTTAGATGAATTTATTTTAATTCCTTGATGAGAGTGAAATATTAGTGATGAAACTGCTGAGCGGGATGACAATGCATATCTGTGGGACGCTTATCAATTTATGTGACCGGTAAAATATATTAATCATTATAAAAACTGAGATATCGCTATGTTTTTTGAACGATGATATGGAAGCTGACTCATTATTGATGATGCTGATAATTTTTGAAAAAACTGCATTGTAGAAATCTGAGAGATTGAAAATTTCTCGCCTCTTAATTTGCCTTTTGAATTAAAATTTAATAATTTTGATTATACTACAATTTGATTTATAAAGGAATTATCTGATAGTTCAGATTGTTTATCCTCACACAAATTATATAGTCCACATAATAATTATGTGTCTTTTTATACTGAAGATATGTCGTGTCAGTTATGGTATGAAACTTGATCAACATTAGAAAGTATAATATTTGAAAATGCGTTAAAAAATGCCACATTTTAAGTATATTAATCGTTATATAATTAATTTATTTTATTAATCGTACTAAAATGAAAAAACTTATGACTTTATGAGTATTCTTATCTTGTCTATTTTTATTTTGATGTCAAAACACTCAAAATGGTGGACCTAACTATCAATGAGAATTAACTATTGCTTGAGTTTGACCAGAAATTAGTTTCGAATCTACAGTTGAAGAATGAACCTTAGTTTTAAAATGATATTTTGAAGATCACTCAGATCATATTTTCTTACCTGCGGGCAGTTGGGAGAATTATTTTAATGAAGAATCTGATTACTTACCATGAAATAAAGTAAAATTTGAGTGATATCTTGCTCCATTAGATGCAGCTGCATGAAATCATTATTATGAGGTTGTAAATGTTGATAAACTTGAATTAATTATGTTTCCAAATGCTGATGAAGTTAAAAATCTTTTTGAATGATATAATTACTGTGAAAAAGATTCAGATTGTGGATATTTTGTAGGAGAATGTCCTCTCGGATGTTATATTCCTTTGAATGTTAAATACATTGATGTAGCCTCAAGAATTACCACGAATTTCGTGAATCATTTATGAGATGATGAACGTTGTGTATATAACTGCTTACTTATGAATAAAGCTGTGTGTAATGACTATAAATGTGAAATGATAGATGCCCCCGCTGAGGCAGATGTTCATGCTTGCTGACCTAATGATAAAGATCCAGAATTATCTTGTGATGATACTTATTATGACTTAGCATGTGGAAATGATGGAAAAACCTACAAAAATGACTGCTTTGCATGCAAAGAGCCTTTAGTTGAAACTTTTACTTTTGGACAATGTGAAAACGATTCTGGAGTTAAATATTGTACTGCCTTCCAAAAATCTGCAGATATTTGTACTATGATATATGCTCCAGTTTGCGGAAATGATGGAAAGACATACTGAAATGACTGTGTAGCTTGTCAGTCTGAAACAGTTGAAAGCTATACAATGTGAGAATGTATGTAATATTTTCACTTTAATTTTATCATAAAATCAGTATCACAAATTCAGATTTATATATAATTTGATCTAATGGAAAATCTTACGCTTAAATCATATATTCAATGAGTTGAAGAATGAAAAATTAATGCTATTGAAGTAATAAAATCTTATTTGGATAAAGCTACTCAAGATTCAGATAATTTGCATGCTTTCGTTAGATTACATCCCGATTATGTAAATGAAAATTCTGATAAATTTAAAAATTTACCTTTACACTGAGCACCTATATGAATTAAAGATAATATCATGACTAAATGATATATTTCTTCTGTAGGCTCTAAAATGCTGGAAAAATACGTAGCTCCATATTCGGCTACTTGTTTCAAAAATCTTGAATCTAAATGATGATTGATGATAGGAAAAACAAATATGGATGAATTTGCTATGTGATCTTCAACTGAATATTCAGCTTTTTGAAATACTAGAAATCCAAATTGAACAAATCGCATTCCTTGAGGTTCTAGTGGTTGAAGTGCAGCTGCTGTTGCATGAGATTTATGTTTAGCTGCGTTATGAACTGATACTTGAGGTTCTATTCGTCAGCCTGCTGCATTATGTGGTATAGTATGACTTAAACCAACATATGGAAGAGTTTCTAGATATGGAGTTCAATCAATGGCTTCATCTTTTGATCAGGTTTGAGTTTTAACCAAGACTGTTGAAGATGCAAGAATTATGCTTGATGCAATCTGTGGATATGATGAAAATGATAGTCAATCAAATAAAAAGGCTGATAAAAAAGATTTTGATAATTTGAATTTAAAAGAAAGTGATATCAAAATAGCGGTTCCTAATGAGGCTTTTACTGAAGCTTTAGATTCTAGAGTGAAAGAATTATTCTTAGCTAAAATTGATGAATTAAAGTCACACTGATATACTGTTGATTATGTTGATTTACCTATTTTGAAACACGTTAGTGCTATTTATTATATGCTCATATCAGCTGAAGTTACGAGTAATCTAGGACGTTTTGACTGAATACGTTTTGGTTTGCAAGAAGATATGAAATGAATAAAAGAGCTACATGATTACTACACAAAAATTAGGATGGAATGATTCTGAAATGAGGTAAAGAAAAGGATTTTACTATGAAACTATGTAGTTACAAAAGAAAATTATGAAAAATATTATTTGCGTGGTTATAAAGCTAGAAAGCTTTTACAATCAGAGTTTTCTAAATTCTATAAAAATTACCACGCTATATTAACACCAACAACACCTACTCCAGCTAGTAAATTTGGTGAAAAAAGCTCTAATCCATTATTAATGTATCTTGAAGATATGTATACCGTAACTGCAAACTTGGTATGAATTCCTGCAATTTCTATCCCCATGTGATGTGTAGAAGATAGATGAGAAACTTTACCTGTATGAATCCAGTTAATGTGATGAAAATGGCAAGAGGAATTATTATTGTCTGTCGCTGAGAAAATAGAAATGAAATAAAAATTTTATATTGATAATCGATTCTTATGTTTCAACTCTCCTATTCTCCAAATTTAAAATGAGAAGTTAAAATTTCATGATCAAAAAATGCAGCTTTGCCAGTTGTAGCTGCAAATTACTTATTAGATTTCCCTGTTGAATTGTTAAATAAACCTAATATTTCGGATATCAGAAATATGGAAGCATTAGCAATTACTGCTCTTAACACCTCGAAAGATTATTTTGATTTAACTAATGATCTAGCCAAGAAATTCCGTGCTTCTATATTATTAATTCCTTTGTGATTAGTAAAATATTGAAAAGTAAAGTTTGTTTGAAGTGGTGGTTGTAATATTGGGAAAAGACCTTTAGATACATTTGATAATGCTTTAATTAAAGCGTGAATTTCTATTACATACGATGATAATTATAAAGTATATGAAGTAACTTGAAAGCCTAAGAGGAATATAATGTTACAGCAATTCTCTGTTACTGCTGCTGAAGCTCTGATTACATATCTTGCATTTTGTAGAGATGTAGATTATGAAATAACTATTTATCAGGTGGCTACAGAGCCTCATGTGAAAAATACTATTGCATTCTTAAATAACGCATGAGCTGATATTACAATGTGAATTGATCATACTGTAACAATAAAACCTGTTAAGAAAATGGAAGTAAAAGATCCTACATTTAGTATCGTTAGTGATTATATTGAAGCTGGAACGTATTTTGCTATTTGAGCATGCGCTGATCAATCAGAATTAACAATTACTAATATGGATGTTGATGATTTATCTGCTATGTATAATATTGCTGAACAGATTGGAATTAATTTCCGTATTTTGGATAAACATACTATAAAAGTAGATTCATATAATAAGGAAAATTATAAAGCTTTAAAAAGATTAGAAATCAGAATTTTCCCTTGATTCCCTAGTGATTTACAGTCAATTTTTGGAACTTTGTTTACACAGTGTAATGGAATTACAAAGATATTTGAAACTTTATATGAATGAAGATTTTGATATCTTGCAGAGCTTGAAAACTTTGGTGCTAAAATAGAAATTCTAAATCCGCATGAAGCATTAATTCTATGAAAAACTAAATTGAAGTGATCTTATGTATCTAGTACTGATCTTAGATGATGAAGTGCTATGGTGCTTGCCTGAATAATTGCAGAATGAACTACTCATATCACTAATGAAGCAATTATTGAGAGGTGATATGATAATATAATTGAAAAATTGAATAATATTTGAGTAGATATTAAACAGATTCCTAGCGAATAGTTTAAGTGGTCAAATGATTTGAGAGTTTTACTAGATATTACTTAGTTGTTTTTGGGATATGAATTTATTAATATTCTACTTTTTGTATAATTTTAAGTTATTTAATAATAACAGGTGATGTAATGCATTATATTTATTTTTAAGTAAATAGTCGCATCATGTTTCTTCAATATATCTAACCAAAAGTGTGAAATCTTCGGTTGTTTTGTATTCAATCACTTTTTGTGTTGATGTTGAGAATGAATTTTCCTTTAAATAATCCATAATAATATATGGTAGTCTTGATAGCTCTCAATCTGATATTTCTAATAATTGGTGAATTAATTCTTTAATACTAGCTCTTGTTTCAATTATATTTGTTAATCATCTTTTAGTTATTTCTAGGGCCTGAAATATTTTTTTGTTATTTCATATTCATTCGCTTATTTCTTTAGCTTCCATAATCCGTCAGTAATACATAATAAACAAAATTTATATATTGATTTATTAACAATTGTCAATACATTCTATGTTCATTGTTGTAATTATTTTTTCCAAAGATTTTTTGCTATAAATTTGGATTAGGTCACACTCTGAATGGGAAGTCTTCTGGAACTGTATATCATTTAATCTTTGAAAGACACTTCATTACATTAGTCTGTCGATTGATTGGACTTGATGCGTAGATTTTTCAATCACTATTTCCATACCTTGATAATTGATTAATTGTATGATAATTTCATAAATGCTGATTATTGAGAGTTGTAGCTATTAATCTAGCACCCGCATATGGAGTACTATAGGCAATTCTATCTCCCCTATCGTTATTTCATACATTTCCAATGTTATTGCTTGTTGTTAGATATTGTCATAATGTAGATTCTGCTAACGCAATGCATATTACTACATCTCTATCAATATTTGTTCATTCGGCTACTGAATCCCAGAAATTCAATTCTTTATATATTCATACTCAATAACTATTTAATAATCTTTGAGCTCTTTCATCTACTGTTTTTCATTCCATAATAGTTAAGTCAGATACGTCAATTGGTCTAACTAATTGATCATTCAAGTATTTAATTCTATAGTCTTCTGGTAATACATTTTGCCAATCAGTTACTACACTTAGGTCTAATATTGTTAGTGGATCTACGGCAACTCAATCTTTATAAACTGCAAAAGTCAGATTTTCTCCTTCTGATGCGAATCATGCTCACATTGTTCCTGGTTCTCATCAACTGTATCAAATTAATTGTCCACGCTGGACTATATCTCATGGATTCACAATAATTTGGTTCATGTATTCATATATTGTGACGTATCAGTTTTTATGAACTATAACAACCCATGATATGTAGTCGATTGAATTTGAAACGTAATAAACTACTCAGTCTCTAGCAGCATATACTGGAGTTCATTGTGTAGCTTGAATCTGTATTGCTTGGTGTTTAAATCCATTTTCTTTTTCGAAATTTGCGTCGTTGAAGTAACGTAGGATTTTTTCAATTGGATAAATTGGCCATGCAATTGGTGCTGCATCATCATCACTACTATCAGGTGTGCTCAACATTTTCTCGATATTTTCTGGAATATTGTCTGTTGATCTGTAATTTTTCTTTACAATATCATCGATAAAAGTTAGAACCATCTTGTTTACGTCAGATTTACTTTTGAAAATTGATTCAAATTTAGTATTGGCTTCAATTTTGTATAACTGTATGAAGTTAAGCAAATATTGTTTCTTTTGCTCTAATGTCTCAATTTCTTGGCGATATTGTTTGATACTTTCCTGTGCTGCAACTTTTAAGTCTCATAACTTTGATAGAATATTGGTCTTTTTGATTTCTTCTTGATTACTTCTTTCGATAAGCTCTCAAAGTTCTACAGTCATCGCTGATAGTAAATCATTTCCAATGAATGTTTCATTAAAATTATCTGAATTTACGAATAATCTAATGTCGTCAATGTGCTCTCAATCTTGATCATAAATCTTTAGCTGCATTTTGTACAGTAGTGTCATGTATTCAGATAGATATTCTTTGGCTTTTTCTGATGATTTTTGTGCTTCTTGTAATTGGGCTAATAGGTCTCTCATTTGCTTTTGATAAGCTACTAATTTTTTGAGAGCTACTGAAATTTCTGAACTTGCGCTATTTATGCTTGAAATTACTCTTACAATTTCGGCTCTAGCCTGTCTATAACTTGTAGTCAGATTTGGATCTTTTTCTTTTTCTTTTTCATCAAGTTCAAATAGTTCTTTGGTAATTGTTTCGATATCTGTTTGTAATGTGGCCACTTTTTCCATGGCATTATTGATTAATGAATTATCATCTTTAGTGAGCTGTACAGATTGTTTTAGGTCTTGTAAACTAACTTCTCATGCAGCGTAAACAGATGATAATCATAGAAAAAATCAGATTAATACAACGAAAATTTTGCTTCATGCTTGTATAATTTTTTTGTTCATTCCATTAATTATTTCAATTAAATACAATTTTAATTATACTAATTTTTTTGTAAAACGCTAATTTTTAGAGCATTTACTCAAATTTTCATCTTCCTTTTTTGTGGTTTTGATATTTGATTATTGTTTTAAAAAATTCTGCCGGTAGTTTTGGCAGAATCTTTTATTTAGATTATTTATACGTTAAATTTGAATATCATAACATCTCAGTCTTGAACTATATAACTTTTTCATTCTAGACGTAATAATCATTTTTCTCTAGCCTTTGCCCATGAACCGCAGGCTACTAAATCTTCATATCAAACTACTTCAGCTTTAATAAATCATCTCTCAAAATCTGAGTGAATTGCTCATGCGGCTTGAGGCGCTGTAGATCATTGCGGAATAGTCCAGGCTTTTGTTTCCTTTTCTCATGTGGTGAAATAATACATTAGTCAAAGTGTATTAAATGCTAATGAAATTAAATCATCGAGAGTTGGGATTTTAGAAGTTTGAGTTTCTAGCATTTCAGCTAAAAATTCTTGTTTCTCTTCTGTAGTCATATCCATCATTTCTTCCTCTATTTTTACACAAACTACGGCTACTGGAGCATGTAATTTTTCACTATATTCATTTTTTATTGCTTCTGCATTAACTAAATCATCTTGTGATACATTTAATGCATAAATGAATGGTTTGAGTGTAAGGAAATTATATGATTTCAAAACTTTTAAATCCTCAGCTGAAAACTGATCACGAACTGTATGTGCTAATTTTCAATCCATTAAGGTTTGGTAAATTACTTCCAAGATTTCACACTGTTTCTTTTCATCCTTTGTACAGTTTGACGATTTTACTTTTTTCTGCAATGTTGGTAGAACTCTTTCTATATGTTCCAAGTCTGCAAATATAAGTTCAGTATTAATAATTTCTACATCTCTGATTGGGTCAATACTTCATTCTACGTGAACTACATCTGGATCTTTGAAATAGCGGAGAACCTGGACTATTGCATCAGTTTCACGAATATTTGCTAAGAATTTATTTCCCAGTCACTCCCCTTTTGAGGCTCATTTTACGAGTCATGCAATATCTACAAATTCGGTTGTAGCATAAACTTTTTTCTGGCTATTGGACATCTCCGCTAAAACGTCTATTCTAGGATCTTTTACGTCAACGATTCATACGTTTGGATCTATGGTACAGAATGGAAAGTTTTCTGCAGGTGCTGCATATGACTTAGTTAATGCGTTAAATAATGTAGATTTTCAAACGTTAGGTAATCAAACTATTCAGATTTTCATTATAAAAAATGAATAACTAAAATCTGATTTAGATAATAGTTATTCATAATTTAAATTCAAGGATGGTTAAATCTAGTTTAAATTTTTTCTATCAAATATGTTTTATAAATTCTCTTGATATAAATTTTTATTTTTAATACATATCGCTAGATATGACACATATCATTTTATAAATTAATTATATTGTATCATAATTGATTATATTTATTACAAAAAACATGGTGGGAATACCCCAAACCATGTTTAGAGTTCAGTAGCCCATGTGGGCTTGGGTGCGATTACAATTTCATCACCTTCTCTCATGATGAGAGCGTGATGCCTCCAGAAAGGAATCGAATCATCACTCTCGAACTTCGCGCCGGGGAAAGAAGGAATGGGGACACCATAGTAGGCCAACTTCACGACTGTTACTCCGTTTTGAGTATAGCAAAGCATACTCATTTTGTTAGTCTTCTGGGACTTGTGTGCCTTCGTAGCAAGATTGCTAGGAATCAGAGGAGAAGCCTGTTTTCTCCCATTGAGTTTCCCCCAGATCACAAAGTCCTCGATTCCAGTGGTATCAACCCATCCACAATTATTATATGTGGAAGTGTTTACTGTAATCCATTTCCCCCCGTCTTCGAGTTCAATATTGGACAAAGCGTTAAGAATTTCATCTCGTCCAACGTAGCTCATTCCTTTCCAGATTTTAATGATATTTGCCATATTTGTTTGGTTTTATATTTGATATTATTATAAATAAATACAGCATAAAGTCAATATAATTATGCTTTATATAAATCTTATTTGTTTAAGTTTCTTATCATCATTTCCAGTGAATTAATTAATAATGATAAATTTTTAGGATTATCCATATCTCTTAATTCCTTATTAATTTCTATTTGAATTGTTGGTATTTTACATTCTTTTGAGATAAAATTTGAAACAGTTGTTTCTCTTTGTGCTGGAAAAATTGTATTTATTGTTATAGGTTTCTTAGTATGTTTAATATACGATTTTAAAATAGTATTTAGTGAGTCTAATATGTTATTTAGTATATCTGAACGTCATAATAAATTAGGATTTCATTCTCATCACGTTCCAAGTTCTATTGAGAAATCTCTATAAGACCAACAACCGTGTAAGTCAATTAGAAACTTAATATTATTTTCTTTAATATATTTTGCTAATGTTTGTTTATATTGTGAATTATCATTTTCATCAAAATTTGGATCTCACACTTTATATGATGTAGAATATATAACTGGTAAATTTTGCCTTTTTCACAGATATAAGGCTAATCATCATGTAAGTAAGTCTTGTGGTAGAATCTCTCCATTTCTTAAATGTTTTACAGAATGAGGAGCTGAAATCATAATTTCAGATTTATTTTTTAATATTTGAAATGTAGAAAAATCTTTATCTTGAGAATTAACATTTCCCATTCAGTCATTTTCTTGAAATTGTCTGTCTAGTTGTAAAACTTCATCAACCTTCATTTTAATTATCGTTATTAAACACTTAATTATACTCTGAAACTAAAAATTTGCAAATTTTTGAATTAATTTGATTTCCTTTTCTAAACCATTAGACTCATGATCAGATTTTATAATCTGTTTTATTATTATGGAAGTTAAAGAATTAGTTGATTTTATGCAATGGACTACTACTTCTGAAGGTCGTTATAAGTGTAGATCGGATCTTAATCTTAAAGAGAGACAATTTGCTCAAATGATAAAATTATGAGAAGAATATTGAGAATTATGTGAACAAGTTTCCTGAGCTCTATGAGCACAGAGAATTGAAAAGTCTGAACGTTTTTCTCAAGAATATTTGGAGGATGAATTAGCAGATGTAATATATGCTACTATTCGCTTAGCTTGTTTAATGAACGTTGATATTGAAAAAGCTTTGAAAAATAAGAAAGAAAAAT
>JAEEGF011370902.1_pt1 | contig 18410 bp, 14 predicted proteins | sample 9134171 | NCBI WGS metagenome assembly JAEEGF01 (sample SAMN16246542, study PRJNA631951) | gut metagenome | biome: gut microbiome; feature: rumen; material: AP-attached | host: Bos | place: Iran: Karaj | collected 2018-10
TGTATGCCACTTCGTTACCTTTGGGTATTCTTTGCATACATCATGCTTCGTAAGGCTAGAGATAAGTTCAATCCAGAGTATAAGTTTGTTAAGAATCAGGCAGTTGCTATATTCTTTGGATGCTGGTGTTTCGCACTTACATTAGCAAGCTGTATCCTGAAGATGTACGATAAGAATCATACAACATTTGCACTTAATGTAATCACTCCTATTGTTCTTATCATACTTGGACTTGTGCTTCCTGTTATTGCTAATATCGAAAAGGAAAATAAAAAGAAAATATAAGATAAGCATATAGAAATCGATAAGCATAAATAACCTATCAAAAGTAAAAGCAGATCGAATCATTTTCGGTCTGCTTTTTATCATGTTATTTTCGTTTTTTCTCTCAGAGTTGTATAGTTCCGTTTTATTAAAAAAACTGTTTTTACTATATATCTCCGGCTGCCAGTAGAACTTTAACTTTGAACCAGCCTTCTTCATAGCTGCAGTTCATGGCACCTCCATACTTTTCTGCAACCTGGGCTATTGATTTAAGACCGTATCCGTGCCTTACACTGTCTCCTTTTGTAGTCCTTGGCAGGTTATCATTTCTGAAGATACCTCTTTTTTGTTCATTACAAAGGCATACATTAGCGCTTTCTGAATAATTATCACATTCAACTATTATAAAGCTGTTTCTGCTTCGTACAGACAGCGTTATAAGTCTCTTATCAGGCTCCAGTACCTGCTGGGTTGCTTCAATCGCATTATCAAGTATATTTCCAAACAAGGAACAGATGTCCTTAACATGAATATCAGAAAGGAGCTTACCATCGACCATAGCATTTAAAGTAATACCTTTCTTTTGGCATTGGAGACTTTTGGTCGTAAGCACTACATCAAGAACCTTATTGCCTGTATTCATAAAGGATTCCTGAATGGCTATTGCCTGTTCCATATCAGCAAGGACTTCAGCCCTTCGTTTTGGATCATCCTCGTTTTTCAGGGCCATGACATAATGCTTCATATCATGCATCTCTTTACGAAGAGCTTCAGAATTATCGATTGTCTGCTTGTACTGCTCATACTGCTTTTGGAAAAGCTGATTGATCGCTGTACTTTCTTTTTTGAGAGCAAGCTCATTCCTTCGTCCCATCTCAGTCATCAGCATAAGCAGCCCTCCGAAATCGACCAGTGTACGTACATACAGCATATTTTCCGTCGCAGAAAAAGGAGTCCTACTGTTTACAAAGCTGATATTTGACATGATAAATGCACCGATTCCTGTTGCAAGAACACTTATCATTTCTTTGGTTGTGACATTAAGATTTCTGTCAGAAGGAACATTACCTTTTTCAAAACGATAATATATAACGAAAACAGCTGTATATACTATTGCCATACATATGAAAGATCCAATAAATCCCTCATGACCTGTGATCCACACACTCCAGACGTACAATTGCGTATAGAGACTGGCTGTAAACTCAGCAAGAACAAAAGCGTGCGTTGCAAGAACTGCGCAGTCACTCCTCCTAATATCAAGCACCACATAAAGTGATATGTACATCAGTACAACAGCACTTATCATAGAAGGAATCCAAAAGCCAAGCGGAAGCATACCCGCTATAAACTGAACTCCGACCTGAGCTAAAAAGGTCCCGATAAGAAGGAGTACATAGATCTTGTCATATCTTTTTTTCTTATAGATATTAAAATAAATAAAAACCGCCAGCCATTCAGCTAAAGCGGTAAAAAATCTTGGGGTGTCCTGAATCTGAGCCGGATCAATAAATTCAACTAAATACATTTAAAGAATATCCTCCGTGAGTGCAGCCATAAATTCCTTTTTCCTGGCACGGCTGATAGGAAGAGTTACATCATTAGAAAGAACTACTTCCTCTTTTTGCACCGCATGAACACAGGACAGATTGATAAGATATGCGTTATGGCACTTGCTAAATCCGTGCTGCATAAGCATTTCATCGAATCTCTTTAAAGGTCCCTGAGTCACATAACTATTATCAAGGCAGTGAATGATAACATTATTGCGCTGACTTTCAATATAAATGACATTGTTACAATCAAGCTTAAGCTGCCTTCCATCATCAATTGAAACCTTGATGTAAACATGCTGCTGTCTGGCCTGAACCCTTATGATAGCCTTATCAAAGATCTGCTCAAACTGAGTATAAGGAACCGGCTTAAGAACATAACCAAGCGCATCAACCGCATATCCCTGAACAGCATACTGAACAGTAGAAGTGATGAATATGATAACAACATCAGAATCAAGCTTCCTTATCTTCTCAGCCGCAGCCATACCATCTAAAAACTTCATCTGGATATCCAGCAGTATGATATCGAACTGTCCCTTGTAATCATCCACCAGATCCATACCATCAGACAGATGCGTTACCTCAAACTTCTGATGCTTGGCTTCACCATATTTATTTATATAGCTTTTCAGCAGATGGGCTGCATCCAGCTCATCTTCAACAATACATATATTAACCATGTTTTTTACAATATCACATTATTTTCAAAAAATAAATCGAAAAGGCACTCTAAAAGTTATTAAAATATTGTAAACAATTAAATGCTTTACTGATTTTATATATATGAAATTTCACTTATACCTTGAGTAACCCCCGCCCTCAGGAATACTCCTCTATAACCCCATTTTTATATATGCAGATCATTAAAAATTACAAATCGTCCGAGGATTTCTACCAGTTATCCTTCGGACAATTTTTTTTGAGTTTTTATGGTGTAGATTATCCATGTCAGTTACATGGACATAGAGAAATAAATGGAGGATGTACATGGACGCTAAAGAAATACTTTCAAAGCTTACATTGATAGAGAAGGCAGCTCTTTTGAGCGGTAAAAATGAGTGGGAATCACGTGATATAGGGCGCGTAGGCATACAGTCAATCTCTTTTTCAGATGGACCTCACGGACTTCGACGTCAGGAAGGAGCGGGAGATCATCTGGGACTTAACGCATCTCTTCCTGCAACATGCTTTCCAACAGCGGCAACAGTTGCTAACAGCTGGGATCCAAGTCTTGGCGAAGAGATAGGTGCAGCGCTTGGTGAAGAAGCTCTTGCTCAGAAGGTCAATGTACTTCTTGGACCCGGACTTAATATGAAAAGGTCTCCGCTTTGTGGTCGAAACTTTGAGTACTTTAGTGAAGATCCAATCCTTGCAGGTAAGATGGCAGCTTCTTATGTAAGAGGTATTCAGAGCAAGCACATTTATTCCTGCCCTAAGCATTTTGCAGTTAACTCCCGTGAGTACCGCAGAATGGCAATGAACGCAGTTGTAGATGAGCGTACGCTTCGTGAGATCTACCTTACAGCTTTTGAGATAGCTGTTAAGGAAGGCGGCGCCAAGGCGATCATGTCTGCTTACAACGAAGTAAATGGTAAGTATGCAAATGAAAATGAACATTTGCTTGTAGATATTCTTAGAAAAGAATGGGGATTTGATGGAATAGTTGTTACTGACTGGGGTGCAAGTAATGACCACGTTGCAGGTGTTAAATGCCAGTCTAACGTTGAGATGCCAAACCCAGGTCTTGATTCTGCAAGGCAGCTGATAGAAGCAGCAACCAAGGGCGAAGGCCAGATCACGGAAGAAGAGATCGACAGAGCAATCCTTCCTATTATCGAAGCAGCTATTTATTTTAAAGAAAATGATCATACTAAGGGATTTGATAAGAAGGCTCATCATGACATAGCAAGAAAGGCAGCAGTTAATTCTGCAGTTCTTCTTAAAAATGATGACGATATCCTTCCTCTTGCAGGCGGTACTAAGGTGTGCCTGAGAGGACCTTTTGTAAATAAGCCACGCTATCAGGGTTCAGGAAGCTCACAGGTTAATTCAACCAAAGTTGAGACTATTGCAGAAGAGATTAAAAATTATGCACTTGAAGTTGTAGATGACCCTGAAAAGGCAGATGTTGTATTGTTCTTCTTCGGTCTTGATGAGATTGCAGAGAGCGAAGGCGCAGACAGAATGTCTATGGATATTCCTGAATATCAGATCAAAGAGCTTGAAGAGCTTAGCACATATAACAAGCACATAGTTGGTGTCATGAGCGCAGGTTCTGCAGTGAAGATGCCATGGCTTGATAAGCTTCAGGGGCTTCTCCACGGATACCTGACAGGACAGGCAGGAGCATCCGCTCTTCTTGACATTATCATCGGTAAGGAAGTGCCTACAGGAAAGCTCTCAGAGTCTTATCCTTTCTCATATGCAGATACAGTAGTTGTTAACTATTCAGATCAGGATAAGAGAAATCTTCAGTACAGAGAAGGACCTTTCATTGGATACAGATACTACGATACAGCAGATGTAAAAGTTCAGTTCCCGTTTGGATACGGTCTTAGCTATACAACATTTGAGTATTCAGACCTGACAGTAGGTGAAGGCGGCGTAAGGTTCACTATTACTAATACCGGTAAGTGCGATGGCGCAGAGATAGCTCAGCTCTATGTTGGAAAAAGAGAAACAGGCCTTATAAGACCTAAAAAAGAGCTTAAAGGCTTCAAAAAAGTCTGGATCAAAGCTGGCCAGTCAGTGGAGGTCATGATTCCATTTGATGACAAGACCTTCCGCTATTTCTCAACTGTTTCTAATAAGTGGGAGATAGAAGGCGGAGAGTATCAGATATATGTTGGTGCAAACGTAAGGGATATAGCTCTTACAGGAGAGATTTTCGTAGAAGGAACTACTACAGAGCTTCCTTATAACATCGATGATCTTCCAAGCTATAAGACAGGAAAAGTCAGAAATGTCCACTACGAAGAATTTGAAAAGCTCTATGCCGCGCCTCTCCCAGAAGAAAAGGTCGGACCACTTGATATCAATGATGCCTTGTGTCAGATGAAAGATGCCAAGAGCGGCATTTGCAGAATGGTTTATAAGGTACTTAAGAAAAAACTTGATAAGTCTTATGAAAAGGGCATTCCTGATCTGAATATCATGTTCATCTATAACATGCCGTTTAGAGCTATTAGTAAGATGTCAGCCGGAATGGTATCAAGGCAGATGGTCGAGAGCATCGTTATGATCGCTAACGGACACTTTTTCAAGGGCCTTGCGGGAGTTATCGGAGGTTTCTTTAGAAACCAGAGTGCGAATAAGAAGTACGAAAAGAGACTTTTGCACGAGGAATGATTAGTAAGTCTGTGTATTTAAGAATTCAAGGATAAAAGAACCTGTGAATATAAATAATAAAACAGCAGACTATATGGAGGAATTATATGAATTTATGGAATAGCTTTGCAGCTAAACATCCTGCAGCTGCCAAATGGGTTCGTGAAGGCGGACTGTTTGTGATCGTAAGTAACCTGATCACGGTATTCAAGTATTTACTGCTTACTTTTTTGCCGGCAGCATTTGCATTTCTTGGAGACAGAGCATTTGGATGGCCGGGGATCCCTGTTACTATCGCAGGAGAGACCTTTGACTGGAACATCCTTGGCTATGATCAGGCGCATGGAGGACTTGCTTACTTTACAGCCTACATGATCGCAATGGTAATTGGTGAGTGCATCAATTTCCCTATTCAGAAGGTATTTGTATTTAGAAATCATGATAAGCCCGGCAAGCAGATTGCATGGTATGTTGCAGCATTTATCGTGATCACATGCATTGTTAACTCGATCAATTGTATCTGGGTTGCAGTTGCAGGAATGTTTGTTCCGGCATGGCTTTATAACATCGGAACAACAGTGCTTAATGGCGGTGTTTCAATGGTGGTCTTTTTCTTTGTAAACAAGATCATCTTCCCGGAGACACCAAAGAAAGAAGCATAATTGCGTACTTAAAGCTTAAAAAAGCTTTGAGATAGATTCCACTACTAATTTTTTTCACAGAGGAAGGAGAAGGGAAAATGTTATCTATCAATATTGCGGACGTTATCGCCGTAATACAAACAATGATTCCACAACTTATAGTATTGGGTGTGGCATTAGTACTTGCGATCATCGTAACTATCTGTGCGATGAAAGCCAAGAAGCCGTTAAAGGGCTTTGTTAGAAAGCAGGCATGGCTTGTTTTCGCATTAGTAGTAATCGTAGTAGTTAATTCTATTTTACTTGGACCGGTTTACTCAATGGTAAACATGGCAATGGGCGGCGGTACTATCTCTAAAGATGCTATCGAAGAAGCTAAAGCTCTTTGTACAGAGATTGCTGAAGAAGGAATCGTTCTTCTGAAGAATGAAGAGTCAGCACTTCCTCTTGCAGAAGGCACAAAGGTCAATGTATTTGGCTGGTCTTCAACAAATCCTATTTATGGTGGTACAGGTTCTGGAGCATTATCTGATGCTTATCCGACAGTAGACTTTCTTACTGGTCTTACAGATGCCGGTATTGAGTACAATAAGGATCTTGTAGACTTCTACACAGGCTGGAGACAGGCAAGACCTACAGTTGGTATGATGGGACAGGACTGGACAATTCCTGAACCTACAGTTTCAGAGTATGGCAACCTTATCACAGATGCTAAGAACTTCTCTGATACAGCAATTTTCTTTATCGCTCGTTCAGGCGGTGAGGGAGCAGACCTTCCAACATCTTATGATGGTGAGGATACATTCTCAGAAGAGGGAATGTTCGGAGCTTCAGGTGTTCGCTACTCTGATCAGGCAGATGACCTTGATGCTTCAAAGTCTTATCTTGAGCTTTCAAACAGAGAGCAGGCACTTCTTGATGAAGTAACAGCTAATTTTGATAAGGTTATTGTAGTTGTTAACTCAGCTAATGCTATGGAGCTTGGCTTTGTAAATGACTATTCACAGATCAAGTCAGTTCTTTACTGCCCAGGTACAGGACAGACAGGCTTTGACGGACTTGGAGAGATCCTTGCTGGTAAGGTTAATCCTTCTGGTAAGACAGCAGATACATTCGTAGCAGATCTTCTTGCTACACCTACAGCTAACAACTTTGGCGATTTTGATTACACTAATATGGAAAAGTATGGTGTAGATAACATGTTCGCTGAAGGCGGTAAAGCTTATCCTACATTTGTTAATTATGTAGAAGGTATCTATGTTGGATATCGTTTCTATGAGACAGCTTATGCAGAAAGCCTTGCAGGTAACATGGATTTTGATTATGACGCTACAGTTGTTTATCCATTTGGCTATGGTCTTTCTTACACAACATTTACCCAGGAGATGGGCGAAATCACAAATGACGGTACAAACGTAACATTTGATGTAACAGTAACTAACACAGGTGATGTAGCAGGTAAGGACGTAGTAGAAGTTTACTACAATCCTCCTTATACAAATGGTGGTATTGAAAAGTCAGCAGCAAACCTTATCCAGTTTGCTAAGACATCTACACTTGAGCCTGGTGCATCTGAGACTGTAACAGTTACATTTGCTCTTGAGGATATGGCTTCATACGATACATATGGCGAGGGCTGCTATGTTCTTGAAGCAGGAGATTATGAGATCTCTATCAACTCTGATTCACACAACAAGATCGATACAGATACTGTTTCTGTAGCATCTACAGTTGTTTATGATGAGTCAGGTAAGCGTGCATCCGATGAGGTTGCTGCTACAAACCAGTTCCAGTTTGCAGAAGGTGATGTTACATACCTTTCACGTGCAGATGGATTTGGAAACTATGCTGAAGCTACTGCAGCTCCTTCTTCTTATGAACTTGCTGACGAGTATAAGGCTAATTATTACAATGAGACCAACTATGATCCTACAAACTTTAACAATGATTCTGATGTAATGCCTACAACAGGTGCTAAGAACGGCGTTATGCTCAAGGATCTTCGTGGTCTTGAATATGATGATCCTAAGTGGGATGAGCTTCTTGATGAGCTTACAGTAGAAGAGATGAACACTCTTATCGAGCTTGGCGGATATGAGACATCAGCTATTGATTCTATCGGTAAGGTTATGACTTACGACTGTGATGGTCCTGCTTCTATTAACAATAACTTCACAGGTCAGGGTTCTATCGGATTCCCTGCAGCAGTTATGATCGCATGCACATGGAACAAGGATCTTGCTCTTGCATTTGGTCAGTCAATCGGCCGCATGGCTAATGATATGGATGTATCAGGATGGTATGCTCCTGCTACAAATACTCACAGATCTGCATTTGCAGGACGTAACTTCGAGTACTATTCAGAAGATGGCGTTCTTGCAGGCTGGATGTGTGCAAATGCTGTAAACGGTGCGAGAGAGTGGGGCGTATACTCATACGTTAAGCACTTCGCAACTAACGATCAGGAGACTAACCGTACAGGACTCCTTTGCACATGGCTCAACGAGCAGTCCATGCGTGAGATCTACCTTAAGTCATTCGAGATCGCATTCAAGAATGCTAATCCGGGTGCAACAATGGTTGCATTCAATAACATAGGTGTTGAGCCTGCTGAGGCATGTTCTGCACTACTTAACACAGTACTTCGTGGTGAGTGGGGCTTCAGAGGATTTGCTGAAACAGACTACTTCGGTGGATATGGTTACCAGGATTCTGACAGAATGATCAGAAACGGCTGCGATCTTATGCTCGCAACATATTCAACACCTCAGTCAACAGTTACAGATCAGACAAGTGCTACATCTGTAATTGCTATGAGAACTGCATCACATAACATCCTTTACACTGTAGTTAACAGCCGTGCATATGATTCAGATATCAGCACAGGCCTTCCTACATGGGAAAAGATCCTGTTTGCAGTAGATGTACTTCTTGTGCTTATCCTTGCCTGTCTTGAGTTCTTCGCTGTTAAGAAGTACCTTGCAAAGAAAAAGGAAACAGCTGCAGAAGTTACGAATAAGTAATAGCTTAACTTTTAGTAAACCACTGGAATAACATAAAAAGCTCCAAACAAAAGGACCTTCGCATTTAGTATAGTGCGAAGGTCCTTGTTTTGTAGCACAAGGCCGTCAAGCGAAACTATGCTTGCATATTGTTTCATTTGACGGCCGTAAGAACATGGAGCACGATAGTGCGGAATGTTCGCGTGCGAAATCGAGTAGGAGCCAGCCTACTAGATTTCCTGGAATAGTTTACTTAGTCATGATCAAAGGTAAAGATTATTGATCAATCTCCCTCGATAGCTGCAAGCATAAGTATTCCGATGATTACCATAAATATAAAGAAATACTGATTCCTTGTAAGCTTTTCTTTAAGGAAGATACGTGACAGTAAAAGTGATACAACACATACAGCTGAGAGGATAGGAGCTGCGATCTGGCCATTGCCGCTCATTGCAAATACATAAGTAAACTGTCCTGCAGTCTCGCATACAGCTGCAAGTAACTTATCACGCTGCTTGGGAAGCTCATACTTAACACCTCTTGCTCTGATAAAGATGTAGAGTAGGATAGCTACAAAGGCAAATGTAAGCTCATAGCTTGTGTTTGCAACTTCTTCAATAGTTTCTTCTGTGACATTTACTAAAGGACTACGCTCAACTTCATCAAGATAGAAGATATCAAGGAATGATCCGCATGCATCAAGGATAGCGTACAGGAAAGGCATAGTGAATGCGATCACTGCCATCTTTTTACCAAGCTTAGCACTTCTTTTGGTTGAACCTGTGTTTTCAAGAAATCCTACTCCAACAACACCAATAGCTATAATGATAATAGCAAATATGGATGGAAGCTGGATTGCCTGACCCAGGATCAAAAAGCAAAGTAAAGATACGATAGCGCCAGATGTGTTCTCGATAGGATCAGAGATTGATTCTTCGATGAAGCGCATTCCAAAAAATGAAAAGGCCATGGATACAACATAGAAGAATGAAACCGGAAGGTACCTTATAAGGTTTTCAGGATCATATCCAATATCCTTGGTCAAAAGGGTGAAGACTGCATGAAGTCCCATTACAAAACCGACAGAGATGCAGATCTTAAGGTGTGCATACTTCTCGTCAGGTCTGGCCCCCTTTTTATAAAATAGTTCGGCAAGACCCCATATGAAGGTTGTTGCCAGTGCAAAAAACAGCCACATAATTTTATTCTCCTTTACGCCCATTTTGGGGCCACGAGTAATAATAATTGAAAATGGAAATTACCTCAAGAGCTAAATAAACGAATGATTAAAAGCAAATCACCTTTTAATTGTACACTATTTATTAATGTATTAAAAGATAGCGCGTTAAGAGGCATTATATCTACATATTTTGCTTAATTGGTTCTTTCTTATTGTATGAGCATTATTAATGTGTTATAAACAATACGGTGAATTATTTATTCATTTATAAAATGCTGATTTTATGCTTACAGCAATTTTGATTTTTTCAGATATTTTTTAAGATAGATATTTAAAATATATATTTATGATGTATATAGAGAATCTCTATTACACCAATTTCTGTTATATATATGAAGGGTACTGATAATGGGAAAACATAAGGTTTTATGGTCGGTTCTTTTTCTTGTTTTCGCGGTGTTGACGTTTGTAGCGGTTGTTTCGCAAAGCAAGAATTTTTCTCCCGATATTATGGTACAGCTGTTCGAAGATTCTAATAAAGGTTGGCTTTTTATGGCCTTTATTTCTATGTTTGGATATATCTTTTTTGAAGGCTTTGCGCTTGTCCGCATGGCCAGAAGACTGGGATACCGGGTTAGTGCTGCAAATGGGATGACATATGGCGGCGCAGATGTGTATTGTTCTGCCATCACGCCATCAGCAACAGGCGGACAGCCGGCGAGCGCCTACTTTATGATCAAAGATGGTATTGCACCGTCTATGGTTGCTGTAATGCTTCTGATAAATCTTGTTATGTATACGGCAGCTTTGCTCATTGCAGCAGTATGCGTTGTACTTTTTGGACATCATATTTTCTTTGGATTTTCTCTGGCGGGTAAGATACTTGTTGGAGTTGGAGGCGTGATACTTGCCGGCCTCATGTTTGGATTTTTTTTATTGCTCAAAAAGACTTCTTTTTTACATAATATATTTGATAAGTTACTTAACTTTTTGGTTAAGATTCATGTCATCAGACATTATGAAAGAAGAAAAGCGCAGCTTGAAAATGCCATGAGAGAATATAAGGAGTGCTCGGATTTCATTTTTGGAAGAGGTAAGCTCCTTGCAGAGGTACTTTTGTGGAATCTGCTCCAGAGAATATCATATCTGCTTGTAATCTTTATGGTATTTATGGCCACTAATCACGGGATCGTAAAGGCTATCAAGGCGATGGAGATCCAGTGCCTTGTTACGGTTGGCTCTAACTGCATACCTGTCCCAGGAGCGATGGGGGTTGCAGACTTTCTGATGATAGACGGTCTTGGTCAGATAATAAATGCTGACAACGTTGTTGCCATGGAGCTTATATGCAGGGGCATGACGTTTTATTCAAGTGTAATAGTTGGACTGCTTGTCGTTATCATTGGATATTTAAGAAGAAAGGAAAAGAAGAACTGATGTTAGGTTTTTTTGATTATACTTGTTGGCTTACATATTTATCTCTGCTCTCTGCAGGATCTGGAATATTATTGTGTCTTAATGACGATGGACACCCTTATATAGGAATATTCTTCCTTATGTTCAGCGGCCTTTGCGACGCATTTGACGGTAAGGTTGCCCGCACCAAGAAGAACAGATCAGATGTTGAGAAGAACTTTGGAATCCAGATAGATTCACTTACAGACGTTGTAGCTTTTGGCGTGCTTCCTGCATGTATCGGCTACGCAATGCTCCGTAAGTTCCCATTTATGGAAAGATTCCCACTTATCAGCGTGTTCTTTGCTATCATGCTCATCTACATGCTGGCTGCTATGATCCGTCTTGCTTACTTTAATGTTATGGAAGAAGAAAGACAGAAGAAGGAAGATACAGTAAGAGAGTATTATTCAGGACTTCCTGTAACATCTTCAGCTCTTATATTCCCTATTATCCTTCTGGTTCACTATGTAGTTATCTGGGATATAACACCTATTTATTTTGCTGCAATGCTCTTTACTGCATTTGCATTTGTTCTTCCTATTCCTGTTAAGAAGCCTAAGCTTAATGGTATTCTTGTTATGGTAGGAATCGGAACTATTATCTTTGTGGCATTATTGTTGCTCATTATCTCAAGAACAAGAATGTAGTACCTAGAAATACATCCCTGTATTTCTGAACAGGTACGAGATACATCCTGTATCATGCACCTAGAAATACATCCCTGTATTTCTGAGCAGGTACGAGATACATCCTGTATCATGCACCTAGAAATAATTAAAGATTGAATTTCAGAGAGGATAAGTTATGCTGGATTTTTTGTATGGAACAAGCTTTGGTAGGATGATCCTTAAGGTTTTGATCAACCCGCGAATTTCTAATGCCGCGGGCAAAGTACTTGATTCCGGAATTTCCAGGGTGCTTATCCCTTTTTTTATCAAAAAAAATAATATCTCACTTGAGGAATATCAGGAAGAAGAGTACAAAAGCTTCAATGACTTTTTTACCAGAAGGATAAGACCTGAGTGCAGGCCTATCGACACTGATCCTCATCACTTTATCGCTCCATGCGACGGATATCTTAGTGTATATCCAATAGAAGATGGAATGATAATCCCAGTAAAGCACAGTAGATATAGCGTTTCAGACCTTCTTAGAGACGAAGATCTTGCCAAAGAGTACGAGGGCGGAACCTGTATGGTCTTTAGACTGTGCGTTCATCACTACCACAGATACTGTTACCCGGACGGGGCATTCAAAGAGTGCAATACTCCTATAAAAGGAGTACTTCATACAGTTCGTCCTGTTGCTCTTAGAAAAGTCCCTGTATTTAGTGAAAATTCCAGAGAATATACAATACTTCATACAGACCACTTTGGCGACATCATTCAGATGGAAGTTGGAGCCATGTTCGTTGGTAAGATAGATAACTATCATCAGGAAGGCCGCGTTGAAAGAGGTCAGGAGAAGGGAAGGTTCCTATTTGGAGGATCAACTATAATAGTTCTTACCAAGAAAGATGCGGTTAAGATTCCTGAAAGCGTATTCGACAAGACCAGAAGACAGAAGGAAGTGCCGGTTAAGCAGGGACAGAAGATTGGTATACATAGAATAAAGTAACCTGTGATTATAAGACAGAATATATAGGACAGAAAACTGATATATTATATAAATGGTATATAGATAGAAGTATATTCATAAGATCATAGTAGAATTAAAAAAATAATTTGTATTTTAATCTGATTTTAATCTTACTAAAATTTTATTTTAATTTTGGCCCTGTATCATTTCAGATATCAAATGAAACACACAAACATATCTGAAAGGAAGGTAATAATTATGGAAAACTACGAAAAGGTTGAAAAGATCAGAGAGAAGACAGGTGTAACTTACGAGGAAGCCAAGAAAGTTCTTGAAGAAAAGAACTACGACATGCTTGATGCTATCATAGAGCTTGAGCGTCAGGGCAAAGTTAGCCAGCCGCAATCCGGAACTTATACAGCAGGAGCAAGCAAGGAAATGGAAAATGTTCAAAAGTTCGAACTTGCCCAGAAACAGTATGAGAATGATTGCAAGAAACCAACATTTAAAGAGTGTATGAGAAAGGTGGCTAATATGTTCAGAGCAATTTTCAAAAAGAGCATGGAGATCAACTTCTGTATAAATAAAGATGGTAAGAATGTAGCAAGTGTTCCGCTCCTTGTACTTGTACTTCTTTTACTTGGATTCTTCTGGATCACACTTCCACTTATCATCATCGGTCTGTTCTTTGGCTTTACCTACAATTTTACAGGTATCGATAAGGTGGTTGTAGATGTAAACGGTGTTTGCAATAAGGCATCACAGACTGCGGAGAGCATCAAAAACGAATTCAAGAAAGAAAACTAAGAATATCAGGAATGAATTCAAAAATACTAAGAATATCAAATACGAATTCAAAAAGAAAATAAGAATATCAAATACGAATTCAAAAAGGAAAACTGAGAATACTGATGAGTAAAATATTGATCGTAGAGGATGAAGCACAAATAGCACGTTTTGTAGAACTCGAACTTATCCACGAGGGTAATACCGTGGATAAGGCAGAGGATGGAAGAGAAGGCCTTGATAAGGCACTTTCAAATGACTATGACCTGATCCTTCTGGATGTGATGCTTCCGGGCATTAACGGCTTCGAGGTTCTACGTCGTATAAGAGCCAGGAAAGATACACCTGTTATCCTTCTTACTGCAAGAGATGCAGTCATGGACAAGGTGTCTGGTCTTGATGCAGGTGCTGACGATTATATTACCAAACCCTTTGCAATAGAGGAGCTACTCGCACGTATCAGAGTAGCTCTCAAAAGGAAGGGGAATGCTTCACAGGCAGGAACAAGGCAGATCACAGTTAATAATGTTATGCTTGACCCGGACAGACATGAAGTTGTGGCTGACGGCAATCCTGTTGAGCTTACCAACTACGAGTTTGAACTACTCAGGATCCTTATGGAAAACCGTAACATAGTCCTTGACAGAGAACGTCTTATAAACGAGATCTGGGGCTATGATTACGATGGTGAAAACAATGTTGTAGATGTTTATATAAGACATCTGCGTACCAAGATCGATGACAGATATGGTATCAAGCTTATCCAGACTGTCAGAGGTGTTGGATATGTAATAAAAGAGGGTATTTGATGAATATCAGCAAACGCGCATCATCAATTGCACGAGGTATAAATAGAGCTTTCTGGTTTAACAAACTGAAAGCTTTTTTTACCGTAGATTTTCTTATTATTCTGGTTTCATTCGGACTGTTCTGCTACCAGTGCTACCAGTCCATTCCGACTGATGAATACGTAAGAAGATTCGACATAACAGGCGAAAGCTTTGATACGATAATCCTTAAATATGTTACGGACAGTTCGCAGTACAGCTTCCCTATGAGGGAATATGTATATTTTATTGGTATAATCCTGGCAGCGATACTGGCTTATCAGTTTTTGAATCTCCTGGGATCTTTTTCCTACACAGCAAGGATAAGAAAAAAGCTTAAGCCTTTAAATGAGCTTGCATTAAAAGCGGAAGCCATAAGTGAAGTGCCACTTGATACTACCAAGTTCGAAGAGCTTGAAGCAGCGATACTCAAAGTGTCTGCAGATAAAAGCGGAGCAAGGATCGCAACAGGCGATCAGGACCTTGCAAGTATAGAGGCTGCACTTAACAACCTTCTGTACAGGATGCAGGAAGCAAGAATGCAGCAGGCAAGGTTTGTTGATGATGCTTCTCATGAGCTTAGGACACCTATTGCAGTAATACAGGGCTATGCCAATATGCTTGACCGCTGGGGCAAGGATGATCCGGCAGTTTTGGAAGAGTCCATTCAGGCTATCAAGAATGAATCTTACAATATGAAGGAGCTTATAGATCAGCTTCTTTTCCTTGCAAGAGGTGATAATGGCCGCCAGAAGCTTTCTATGGAGAAGATCGACCTTAGCGCTATCATGAGGGAAGTATGGGAAGAATCCATGATGATAGATCCTGACCATAAGTATTTGATCGACGATAGTGAAAACTGCTTTATATACGGCGATTTTGCCATGATCAAGCAGTCTATCAGAATATTCGTCCAGAATGCTGCCAAGTATTCTGCCAAGGGCAATAATATAAAGCTTTCTGTTAAGAATAACGGAAATAAGATAGCATATATGGTTCAGGATGAAGGTATCGGTATTGCAGGAGAAGAGCTTAGCCATATATTTGAACGTTTCTACAGGTCCGACAAAGCCAGAAACTCATCTACAGGCGGATCAGGCCTTGGTCTTTCCATTGCAAAGTGGATAATAGATGCACACAGGGGCAATGTTGAGGTCCTTTCACGTCAGGATATCGGTACCAGGATCACAGTATTTTTTGATATGGTAGCTTAAGGGAGTTTGAATAAACTTATGTTTTCGAACTTCGTGAAAAAAGAGTAAACGGGGAACAGGAAGCTGGGGGTTGAAATTTTGAGGGTTTTAAGATACCCTTAAGTTCTGTTTGCTTTAATTGGTTTTGTATCAGAAGTTTTAAAGGGAGCTCTTATCGAATAGTAATGAAGATGTTTAATAGAATTACCAAAAAGCTATTGGGCATAGTACCTGATTATGCGTATCTGCCCCTGGCTTTTATGTTTTTTATAAATTTAGTTACATATTATGGAACGAGATTATTAACTGATCACTTTAAGCATTACGACATTTCTGTATCACTTGATAGCCGCCTGCCTTTCTGGCCGGTGTTCATTATCCCGTATCTGTTTGCTTTTTTGCAGTGGACAGTTGGATTTATAGTGATTTCAAGAAACAGTAAAGCGTACTGTTATAAGGTTATAAGCGGAGAGATATTATCAAAGCTTATCGTGTGCCTTATTTTCGTGCTTTTTCCGACAACGGTTTTTAGAAATGAGATCTGTGGTCAGGACTTTTGTAGCCGTATAGTTGCGCTTATTTATGCTATAGATGCTCCTACCAATCTTTTCCCGTCTATTCATTGTCTGGAAAGCTATATATGCATGAGAACAGCTCTGGAGATGAAAAATGTCAGCAGGAATTATAAAGTTACGATGATAGTAACTGGACTGCTGGTATTTATGAGTACACTTCTTGTTAAGCAGCATGTGGTACTTGACGTACTTGGTGCTGTGGTCGTAGCTGAAACAGGAAGATTCATTGCGGAATTTATATTTGCGCACCCTCTTCGAAGGAAAAAAGCGGGCAGAGAGTACGAGTATTGATCGCATCCTATAATGCGTAGCGTTAGCTGATCTTCGATCCTTAAAATGAAATATTTGAAAATATAAAAAATGAGATTTTCGATATTTACAAAAACAATTTCGGAAATCTCATTTTTATTTGCGCAGGGCATTTTTATAATGATTACAGTAATAAAAAACGTAGTTCCTTTGTGGAACTCACCAAGAGAAGGGTAGGGTAAATTATGAAAAAGAAAATTCTTAGTACTCTCATGTGTTTCTCTGTAGTAGCTACAACAATTATGGGTTGCGGAGCAAATACTACAAATGAAACAGCAAATGGCGGATCTGAAACTTCTACAGATACCAGTGCTAATACACAGTCAGACAGCGCTGATTCAGGTGATAAGATCACTCTTAGCATCTACACACAGTACGCTGATGATGATACAAAGGTTCCTTATGACTATGCTGTAGAGCAGCTCAAAGAAGCTTATCCAAATGTTGAGCTTAACCTCATCGTTCAGGCTCAGGATGATGGACAGACACTTAAGACTCTTGCAGCAACAGGTCAGCTTCCTGATATCTATCAGGCTTCTACTGACGTAATCAACACATTCCGTGAATCAAATCAGATCATGGTTCTTAACGATGTTGCAGAGAAGTCAGGCTTCCTTGATAAGCTCTATGATGCAAACAAGGATCTTGCATATGCTGAAGACGGCAATATCTATGCATTCCCATTCTCAGGACAGGAATATGTTCTGTGGTATTACAATAAGGCACTTTTCGAGGAGTACAACCTTGAAGTTCCTCAGACATACGATGATCTTCTTAACTGCGTAGAAGTATTCACAGAAAATGGAATCACACCTCTTGCTCTTTTCGGACAGGAAGGTTGGAATACAGCAGCTGCTTATGACGTAATCGCAACAAGATACGTTGAAGGCGGAATCAAGGCTCTTGATGAGGGTTCAGCTTCTATCACAGACGATGGATATGTTAAGGCTGCTGAGAAGATGGAAGAGCTTGTAGCTGCAGGTCTTTTCCAGGAAGATGCTACAACAACCAACTATGACCAGGCTTCTGAGAAGTTCCTTTCAGGCGAAGCTGCTATGTTCATCAATGGTCAGTGGTACATCGAAGATGCTACAAAGACACTTGGCGAGAATGTAGACTGGATGTTCTACCCAGCTGAGGACGCTGCTTCTTACACAGCTGGTAAGGCTGTATTCTCAGGCGGTGGATCAGCTTCCGGATTTGCTGTAAATCCTGATTCAGCGAATGCAGAGCTTGCTGCAGAGGTAGCAGAGTTTATTACAGAGAAATACTGCGAAGCCAAGGTTATGTACAGACATAATCCACTAGTTGCTATTGATACAGGAAAAGAGCCAGATTCTGAGTATCCTGCTATGATGAAGAAACTTTCAGATACTCTTCCTTCAATCACTGCAACAACAAAGTTTACATGGGGACTTATAAACTCAACCTTTAACGATGCAATTCAGTCTGAGTCACAGGGACTTGTTTCCGGACAGTTCTCAGCAGATGAGTTCATTCAGGACATCGAAGATACAATGGAATAATACTTGTAAATAAGTTAACTTTGGGGCGGCACTTAGTTGCCGCCCAATTTATGGGAGATTAACCATGAAAAAATACATGGGAAACAAACTGGCAATTCTATTATTCGTATTGCCTGCGCTGGCTATCTTTATAATATTTGATTTCTTTCCGATCCTGCAGGTATTTGCCTACAGCTTTACCGACTGGA
>JAEEGF010659188.1_pt1 | contig 18409 bp, 17 predicted proteins | sample 9134171 | NCBI WGS metagenome assembly JAEEGF01 (sample SAMN16246542, study PRJNA631951) | gut metagenome | biome: gut microbiome; feature: rumen; material: AP-attached | host: Bos | place: Iran: Karaj | collected 2018-10
TCAATTAAAGGTTTCGTACTTTTCGTACTTCTCTAAAAACTCTTCCCATACTTTCGTATGAGCTGAATCTCAGGGTTCTCTTGTTCTAGTCGTTGTTTAATTTTCAAGGTCCAGAAAAGGTGCGCTCGTTTGAGCGCTCGAATATAATATCAAAACAACCGACAAATGTCAACACCAAATTTTAATTTTTTTGAAAAAATTTTACGATTTTTTAAACGCCGCCGGGCGTTCCCTAAATGTCGTCCTATTCTGCTCCTGCGCACGCATATAAATATAATAGTATGTTTATGTTGAAAAATACGCCTTTTAGTATTATAATGAACCCGAACAAATCAGTATGAGGTACATTATGTTAGATCGCTTTCTGAAAAGTGAAAAGACGGATTGGATTCGTAAATTTGTCCTTGACGACAGGTTTATGATAATCCTTTTTGTCCTTGCTGCTCTGATAACCGTATTTCACATCGAAGCTATCGGCGTAGCACTGTTTATACTTATTGTATCTTTTATACTCGTAATAAGCGACGATCTTCTCGCAGCTACTCTTCCCTTTTTGCTGATATCGGAAACGCTCATCAAATGCTACGATTCGTTCGACTACTTTATTAAGATAGTATGGGTAGCCGCACCGCTGATTGCGGCACTGATATTTCATTTCGTACACTACCGAAAGCCCGTAAAAACAGGCAGGCTGTTCATTCCAGTATTAATGGTCAGCGTGGCAGTAACACTTGGAGGCTTCGGCTTCATCAGTGCAAAACAGTATTTCAGCCTCGTATCGTTCTATTACGTTTTTGGGCTGGGCTTCGGTATGCTGCTGATATACGTAATGCTCAACACATATATCAGAACGTCTCGGGAATACTCAGTCAAGAACAAGTTCACCAATATAATGATTTATATGGGACTGTTCGCGGTATTTATGATACTTGAGTTTTATATTGAAAACGCATCGCAGGTTATGCTGTATAAAGGCATACTGTATATGCAGTGGCGAAACAACATATCCACGTTTCTGATGTTCGCTATGCCTTTTGCAGCATTCAAAGCTGTCAAAAAGCCTTCGTACATTTTCCTGTCACTGATTCTGTATATTGCCATACTTCTCACGGGCTCAAGGGGCGGTATGCTGTTCGGCCTCATTGAGCTTATAATGACGCTGAGCATACTTGTCGGTATTGACCGACGACACCGTTGGGCATTTGTGGCAATTGCGGGCGGAATAGTCTTCGCGATAGTTCTGTTCGTTCAGGATTTCTTTGGTTTCTTCGGTGCAACATTCGGCAGACTTATAAACAGTCTGTCAGGCGGAGAAAACGAGGTCAGGCTTGGTTTGTTTGAGCGCGCGTTCAAGGACTTCTATGACAGTCCGGTTTTCGGAACGGGACTTGCATATATGGGCAACCGCGACGTTCACCCGTCAGCCAAGTTCGCGCTGTGCTGGTATCACTGCGAACCGCTACAGATCATGGCGAGCCTCGGACTTGTCGGAATCGCTGCATTCTCGGTACAGTTCATTTCAAGAATTATTCTATTTATAAAGAAACGCACGGTGTTCAACGTAACAATACTGGTAGCGTATCTCGGAATTGAAATGATGTCACTTGTCAATCCCGGTATATTCTGCCCCATCCCCTATCTGTTCCTTGTAACTATGTTTATATCGATAGTTGAATACGTCAATGAGACTGACGATGTTACAGACCTGACAGACGATATACTCTTAAGTCAGGAAAAAGAAGAAGAGCTTGACGACCTTGACGATAACGAAGGCGACGTGATTATACCTGTAATATATAAATAGTATATAAACCATAAAAACTCCGCAGTATCTACTGCGGAGTTCATTTTATTTGTCTTATAATTCAGCGTAGCAATATTCGTCGTCGCTGTCGGTAACCCTGACGCTTACGGGAATGCCGACGGTCAGGTCAGGTGATTTTACCATTACAGGAGTATAATTCGCCGTGTAGCCGAAAACATATCTTTCGTCATGCTTCGTTTCGGGTATTATCTCGACCGTTTTGCCGATTTGCCTTTTTAGATAATCGCTTCGTATTCTTTGGGCTGCTTCGTTAAGAATTGCTGCCCGTTTTTCTTTTACTGATTTTTCAATCTTACTGTCAAAAGCCGCCGCCCTTGTCCCCTCTCTGACAGAGTATGGGAAAATATGAATTTTCTCAAAGCCTACCTTTTTGGAAAAACGTACCGTTTCTTCAAAATCCTCATCCGTTTCGCCCGAAAAACCGACCATAATATCAGTTGTAAGTGTACAATCGAAAAAAGAACTGCGAAGCTTCTGAGTAAGTTCAAAGTATTCCTCAGCACTGTAGTGTCTGTTCATCCTTTTGAGCGTTGCATCACAGCCGCTCTGCAAAGAAATATGGAACTGCGGGCAGAGCTTATCAAGCCTTGAAAGGCCTTCAATCACTTCGTCGGTGATATGATCGGGCTCAAGTGAACCGAGACGCACTCTTTTAATGCCGTCAACGTCACACGCCGCCTTAATCGCATCAACAAAGCTCTCGCCCGTGTCCTTACCGTAAGCGGAAAGATTGATACCGACCAGCACAACCTCACAAAAGCCTTTTGCAGCTAAACGGGAAACTTCTTCTTTTATAACTTCAATCGGTTTCGAGCGTACCCGACCGCGAGCCTTCGGAATTATGCAGTACGAACAGAAGCGGTCGCAGCCGTCCTCAATTTTAACGATTGCTCTTGTACGTTCGTTAAAGTCGTAAATAGGCTCCCCGCAGAAGCGTTCGCCCATTTCGTGCTGAATAACATCAACCACACGGCTGCGCTTTTTGAAGAATGCTTCAAGTCTGTTAATCACATCGGCGTTGTTACGGTTTCCGATAACTATATCAGCTTCGTTAAGCCTGCCCGATTCATCGGGAAAAGCCTGAGGCATACAACCCGTAAGCACTACAACGCTATCAGGATTGTTTCTCTTAAGTCTTCTGACAAGCTGACGCGTTTTGCGGTCGCTCTCGGCGGTGACGGTACAGGAATTGACGACGAAAACATCCGCCGATGAATCGTCGGATGTGATTTCGTAACCGTTTTTTATAAAGTTTTCCGTCATCTGCTCGGTCTCATACTGATTGACCTTGCAGCCCAAAGTGTAAAGTTTAACCTTCATATCTTAACCCGTATTATTCGTTTATCTCAAATGACATCATACTTACTGCTCTTGATATATCGCATACGTAGTCAACAAGCATATAGTAATTATAATTCTTTTTGCTGTATGCAAAGTACAGCTCGGTGTGCTCATATTCATAATCGCCGTCATAAGGAAACAATCCGTTTCCCTGCCACGAAACGTTTGCCCGGTTAAGGCTCTCTTCCGTTTCAGGTGCGCCTAACAGCTCTTCAATTTCAGCGGGAGATTTGTACAGTAATGACTTTCTGCTGACCTGAGATTTTAAGCTGCGGATAATCTGCTGATTATCCTCATTATCCATATTCTCGGGCGTTTTTCCTTCATTGATAAAATCATTGAAAAATTTCTGCGGATAATACGACGCAGACGAAACCTTAAGCAGGTTGTCAACGATTATCGGTCTGAAGGCTTCAACCTTCCACTTCCACGGAGCATAGCTTCTGACATAGTGATAGCATTCCATCAAAATGCAGAAAACGAGAAAAGCAATAACGTACTTCTTAACCCGCTGAAAATCAAGCTTAATTTTTTCTTTCTGCGTCTTTTCCACGGGAACGATGGCCTTTATCCGACCGGTATCGTCGTACTTTATACATTTGGTTTCGTCGATTGTGAAATTGGGCGGAGAATAGGGATTAAAACCGCTCTTATCCCTGTCCTTTTCGTTATACATAAATCCACCTCAAAACAGATTTATTATAAAGCCTTGATTCTGAACACCTCGGCGCCGTGAGGGTCAACCGTTGCGCTAAGCTCGTTTCTGAATCTTATTTTTTCCTTGCTCCAAAGATCGAAGCACTCATACTCGGCAGCTGACGGTATATCAACCCAGCTGAGATTCGTGATGTCAGACATCTTAATTCGGATATCCATTGCTGCGGGTGACTTATTGAAGAAGCAAACTGCAACCTCTCCGTTTTCAAGCGGTTTGACAAGCACGTCAGTGAGCAGATTAGTCTTGATTCTGCGGCACTGAACGCCCTTGGCATCCTGGTCCACGGCAATAAGGTCCTTATTGGTAACTATCTGCAAGGTCTTGTCGTTTGTGTTTACAGTACCGTCGTCATTGATAAACTTTCTGATATCATTACCGAGTATAAGCGGAGCCGCCATCATACACCAGAGGCTGAAATGCGCCTTGTTTTCGGTTACGCTCAGGCTGCCGTTGCCGACTTCAAGCATATCGGGATCGTTCCAGCAACCCTTGCAGGAATACTTGTACAGTCTGACGTTGGTTTCGTAAATTCCGACAACCGAAGCCCAGTTCGGCTGTATGTCAAGAGTTGTACGCCAGAGATTACCTGCCTGAGCGCCCCATTTCCAGGGCTTGTTCGCACCCCATTCGCATATCGAATACACAATCGGCTTTTCGGGAACTTTGTGTTTCTCGGCATAAAGAGCGGTTGCACGCTTCAGCTCTTTGCCCATATCGGTATACTGCCTTGCAGCACTGTCCATTTTTGAGCCTATCGGGTTTCTTATTTCAATTACGTTGTCGCCCGCATTGAGCTTTATCAGAAGCTGAGCTCTGCCAAAGGCGTTGAACATTCTTGTCTTGGGTATTTCAAGCTTGTAAACATCCTTGCCGTTAACCGTGATTTCGGCATATTTTTCATTAACAGTCAGCTTTCTGTAAATGAAGGTGAAGATATACTCCCCCTCCTTCTGAACGTTGACGAAGCTGAACTTAATACTGCCCGTGTTATTGTCAAGCCGTCCGACATAGCTGCCATGCTTATCGTGCAGTACGGCAGCAGTACCGTATAGCTCTGCGTTTTCGGCTTCAAGCTTTATTTCCTGAGTTCCGTCCTTGGAGTTGATAATAATACTGTCAAAAGAGGGAGCTTCCATCGGTATTTTTTTATTATGGCAGAAATCGTATTTGAAATACTCAATTCCCCACTCTGCAAAGGTTTCGGCGTCAATTCTCTCGTTATAAAGAGATGCGGGCAAATCCTCGCAGGTAAGAGTGCCGTTTGAAGAATAAATGCCAACCTTGAAGCCTTTTTTATTAAGTTCCTTTACCAGAGATTTTATTCCCGAAGGGAACGTCTTAAGGTCGCCCTGCAATCTGCCGTTTGCATCACGCATTGAGCTCTGCCAACAGTCATCAAGATTAACATAACAGTAACCCGCATCGAGCAGACCGCTCTTTTTCATCGCTTCGGCAGTTTCCTTTATTAAATCCTCGTTGATGTTACCGTGAAAAGCGTTCCAGCTTGACCAGCCCATAGGCGGAGTAAGCGCCGCGCCGTTGTCGTAGACATCGCCGCCTTCAACGTGCACATTAGCTCTTGCAATCGCTTTTCTGATATCACATTCGGGACAAAAATCGCTGTTTTTCCTTTTCGCGAGAATACCGACAGCCGTTGCACCTGCGGCAAGAACTGCGGCTGAAACGATTTTACCTATCATATGGAGCCAACCTTTCCGAAAAAATAAAGGGGATAAGCGAAATTACTTTCACCTATCCCCCTCTTGTTTTAATAATTATTCCTCAGCAGGAGCCTCTGTTGCTTCTTCAACAACCTCTGCAACTGCTTCAGCTGCTTCCTCGGCGGGAGCTTCAACAGCCTCGGGGGCTGCCTCTGCAGCTTCCTCAACGGGAGCCTCAACAGCCTCGGGGGCTGCCTCTGCTGCTTCCTCAGCGGGAGCTTCAACAGCTTCTTCAACAACTTCTGCAACTTCCTCAGCGGGAGTTTCAACAACCTCGGGTGCTGCTTCTGCAGCTTCCTCTGCGGGCTTCTCCTCCTCAACCGGAGGCTCAAGCAATGCCTTGATTGAAAGGCTTACTCTCTTCTTGTCATAGTCAATGTCAAGAATCTTGACGTCAACTTCCTGACCTACCTTAAGTACCTCAGCGGGATTGCCGATGTGCGAATAAGCAATCTCGGAGATATGTATAAGACCGTCAATGCCGGGGATGAGATTTGCGAACGCACCGAAGGTGGTAAGTCCGACAATCTTAACGGTATGAACGCTGCCTACGGGATAGTCGCGCTTAAGGATTTCCCACGGATTGTCCTCGACCTTCTTGAAGCCGAGTGAAATCTTCTTATTTTCTTTATCGAGAGCCTTGATGTAAACTTCAACGGTATCGCCTACGTTTACTATCTCCGACGGATGCTTGATTCTCGTCCATGAAAGTTCGGAAATGTGAATCATACCGTCAACGCCGCCGATATCAACGAATGCGCCGTACTTGGTAAGCGAACGAACGGTACCGGTGTACTTCTGGCCCTCTTCTGCCTGTGCCCAGAAAGCTTCGGCAGCTTCTCTGCGAACATCTCTGTTTGCAGCCTTGATAGAGCCGACTACTCTTCTTCTGCGGCGGTCAACCTCGATAATCTTGAACTTAACGGTCTGGCCGACCATGTCCTCAAGAGAATCGTTACGGTTGAACTTTGAAAGTGAAGCGGGAATGAAAACGCGGATTGAGTTGTACTGAACGAAAAGGCCCTTGCCTTCGCCGGCAATACCGGTAACCTTTCCTTCAACCGCCTCGTCGCTGTCCTCGGAAAGCTCTTCCCATGCTCTGCCTGCGTCATAGCGCTTCTTGGAGAGCATAACAGTGCCTTCCATATCATTGGTCTTCATAATGATAAGATTGAGTCTGTCGCCTTTTTTAACTTCCTTGGTTAAATCAAGGCCGGGCTCATTGCTGTACTCTTCGGCTGAAACATAACCGGTATGCTTTCTGCCTTCGATTTCAACCTGAATCTCAGCGGGCGTAACGCCGACAACTATGCCAACGACCTTCTGGTCGGAGCTTTCGTCAATATATTCATCAAGCATTTCAGCAAAGGATGTTGACTCAGCCACTGTTGCTTCCTCCTTTACTGCATTTGCGTTTTGTTCTAATTTTTCGGTCATGGTTTTTAGTACCTCCTTAATAATGCTGTCGGGTGTTGATGCCCCGGCAGTGACACCGACTGAGTTGTAGACTGACAAATCAATATTTTTTAATTCCTCAGCGGTCTCGACCAGGAAGGTCGGGCAATTGGATTCACACACCGCTTTGAGCTTCGCCGTATTAGAACTTTGACGGCCTCCGATGATAATCATAGCATCGTTTTCAAGCGAAAGACGGGTGGCTTCCTTTTGTCGTTCTTCTGTCGCGCTACATATTGTATCAAAAATTACTGCATTTGTATAGTATTTTTTTATTTTTTTTACATAATTTTCAAAACTTTTTATGGAAAAAGTGGTCTGAGCGACCAAAATTAGATGCTTTTTGTCTAAATCCGGGTGTTCAGATATGATTTTGTCGAGTTCCTCCTCACTGTTGAACACATAAGAATCGCCGTTACAGTAACTGCGAATGCCTATTACCTCGGGGTGATTTGAATCGCCTGCTATAAGCGTAACGCTGTTTTCGTCGGAGTTTTCGCTGACAATTTTATGAATTTTCAGTACAAACGGACAGGTTGCGTCGCAGTAATCGAGCGAAGCATTTTTGACGCTTTCGAGCATCTGCTTCGTGATACCGTGAGTACGCAAAACGAGCACATCATCAGCCTTACATTCGTCGGGACCGTCAACTATGCGCACTCCCCGCTTCTCAAAATCTGCAATAACCTGCGGATTGTGAATAATCGGACCGAGCGTGCAGACACTTTTGCCCTCCCCGACTGTTTTGTCGAGAAGCTTGACTGCTCTGTTTACGCCGAAACAAAATCCGGCGGTTTCAGCGAGCGTTATCTTACGCATGTCCTTCCTCCCAGAGCTTGGTTATCTCAGCCATCACCTTGTCGGTAGCGTGGTGTAATTCCTTGACCGAATGAGGTTTAGTGAATTCAAATTCCTCATTCTTTATCACCTTACCGTATCTGACGGTAAGCTTCGTTCCCCTCTTGAACTGCTCGTCGGTGTATATTGAAACTGGAAGCAAATCGGCTCCGGTCTCTCTTAAAACCCAGGCTACGCCCGATTTGCCGTGCTCGGCAGGTCGGTAGGTATGCTGGCGCGTGCCCTCGGGGAAAATTCCGAAAACCATTCCGTGTTTTACAAGCTCACAGGAATAATTGACCGCCTTCATATCGCCTATTCCTCTCTCAATGGGGAAGGAATTCAGCGTAATAATCAGCTTTGCTGCTATCGGATTCTTGAACAGCTCTTTCTTCGCCATATAATGAACTACTCGCGGGCAGGAATTCGAGATTATAAACGGATCGAGAGCGTGCTGATGGTTGCAGGCAACTATCAGCGGACCGTCCTTGGGAATGTTTTCCATACCTACGTATGTTATTTTATACATTCTCTTGAAAAAGAAATCCACAAGTCCTCTGATTTTATCATAGGCAGCGGATTCAGAAACTTTACTGTAATCGAAATACACTTACATCTTCTCCTTAATGAGATTTACTACGGTTGAAATTGACTCCTCAAGCGGCATTTCGCTCGTATCAACGATAATTGAATCCTCGGCAGGCTTTAAGGGTGCAATTTCGCGGTGAGAATCCTGATAGTCACGCTCAATGAGGTCCGCCAAAACCTTTTCATACGTTTCGTCGGAGCCCTTTTCCTGAAGCTCAAGGAATCTTCTCTGAGCACGCACTTCAGCGGAAGCCGTAAGGAAGATTTTAACCTGAGCGTCGGGAAGAACAACCGTAGCGATATCCCTGCCGTCCATAATGCAGTTATTCTTCTTCGCTATATCTCGCTGAGTATCAAAAAGAAAATCCCTTACAATCTGAATTGCAGAAACGTTTGAAGCCGCCATAGAAGCGTCGGGAGTTCTGATTTCTGCAGAAACGTCCTCATCGTTCAGGAAAACGTGCTGAACGCCGTCAATATATCGAAGCTCCACGACGGTTGACTTAAGCATCTTTTTGATTTTATGTTCATCCTTGGTATCAATTTTGTTGCGCAGCGCATTTACGCCAACGGCTCTGTACAGAGCGCCCGTGTCAACATAAATGAGTCCGAGCTCCTTGGCGGCAGCCTTGGCAACGGTGCTTTTGCCCGCGCCTCCGGGTCCGTCAATCGCAACGTTAAGTACCTTTTTCTTAGCCATAGTTATTCTCCTATTCCTTCTCAAAGCAAAAGATTGAAATCTGATGCTTAAGAGTAAAATTATCGTCCGTAATATTTTTCAGCATTTTAATATGCTCGTCTGAAAATCTTTGCGCTTCTTCCCTGCTAAGCGACGGCTCAATCCCGCGGCAGGCTATCATCCTGCCGTTCCAGCTTTCGTAGGTGAAGGGAATATCACAGTCAAATTCGAGGAACTCTTTTTTCTTAAAGCCGTCCAATTTAAGAGGGCTGTTCTTTACTTCAATTCTGTCGCCTATACAATCCCAGTTCGGATTGTATTTTTTTACGAGTTTCAGAGAAGCATCGGTTATTTCCGACTCTTCCGGCAACCATTGCATATAGCAAATGACAAAAACGCCGCTCGGTTTAAGGACCCGCGCAATTTCGGGTATCGCCTTTTCACGGTCAAAATAAGCAAAGCACTGAACCGCGCTAACCGCGTCAAAGAATCCGTCGCCGTACGGTATGCTTTCGGCGGTTCCGACCTTGTATTCAATATCAAGCCCCGCCGATAATTCAGCGGCTTTTTTAACCTGATTTTCGGCAATATCAATACCGTAAAGTCTTGCGCCGTATTTATACATAAAGCGCGGAATTACGCCCGTACCCGTTCCTATATCAAGACATTTTTCACCCTTACGTCCGAAGCCGAGACGGTAGAATTCTTCAAACATTTTTTCAGGATAAATGTCACGGTATTTAGCATAATTCTCCGAGGCTTTTCCCCAGTCAAATTTGTTGCCGTTGTCTATTATTCGTTTAGTCATTTTCAGTTGCCTTTTTAATTTGATGAAACTCAGGAACACCGTCAACAACATCTACAGTTCCTAAACAATCTCTTATCGCATATGACAATCGAATAGAATCTTGACCGTCCGATTTAACATTTGCCACATACACAACATAACTGATAGAACTCTCTACTTTATCAGTTGAAGGAGATTGAGCATCAACTACCAAATCATAAATAATTCCTTCTTTTTCCAACTCTTCGGTTCCGTCAAACCAGGTGTATATGTCAACAGTTTGCTTCGTTTTTGCATTAAACGCAGAAATTACTGAGCGATGAACGCCCGAACCCCATGACGAAGCTATAAGCAAGTCCATAACTCCATCATTGTCATAATCCCACGGGACAGCATTAATAAAACCATATCCGCCAATACCGTCACATAAATAAACTATTTCACCGTCTACCCACGCATAAGACGAACATGTGTTACTGAATTTAAAAATTCTAATGTCAGTTTCTTTTGCAACCCACTCGGGAGTTACATTATAGCAATGCTTTTTGTCTAACATTTCTCCTTGGAATAGACTACCTGCTTCCCGTTCACCAAAAGCAGACATAAAGTCATCAACATAGTCTTTTGAAAAAGGCGTTTGCGTACCATCGAATTCCAAAGAATTATTGCTTTTTATTGAACAAGCTGAAAGACCAATGATTAAAGAAACTACCATAACGATCTTAACGCAAGTGCGCATTCAGAAACACCACCTTTCAAATGCCAATACACTATTTCGAATTCTTCTTCGCTGTTGTGATTGAAGCAATGAGTTTTCTTCGTATTGTCCCGCACTTATTTGAAACTGCTTTATACTGCTCATTGGTGAGTGAGTTAACTCTAAAAAGCACCTCCAACCAGTATTCCGTCTCATAGCATTCCTTGAGAGATATTTCAAGTTTACTGATAAAATCAGCTCTGCTGTGGGCATATGTTGCTTCATGAGCATTGGCTCCGATCGAAGAGCAAGAGCGAAGAAGTTGATTCTTATAGATAGATTTAGCATCAACAGAATCGCAAAGCTCGGTAAGTTCAACAGTTAATTCAATTGCCAATTCTTTTATAGTTTTACCGTTCATTAACAGTTCCTTTCTGCGATATATCGCCTACGGCGATGCGATATATTTATTCTTCAAACAAATGCGATATACACTCACTTCGTTTGTGTGCGATATGCTATAAATTCCCCGTTTCACGCCCGTAAGGGTATATCGCATCTGCAAGATATATCGCAACGCAGTTATATCGCAAATTCCAAAAGGAATTTATATCGCTGCAAATCTGTTTACAACTGATTTGCTCCCGCCAGATATCCAGTTGAAAACGCAATCTGCAGATTATATCCGCCGGTATAAGCGTCAACATCAATTACCTCGCCTGCGAAATAAAGTCCTTTGCAGAGCTTTGATTCCATCGTCTTAGGGTTTATTTCCTTGCAGTTTACGCCGCCCGAAGTGATTATAGCCTCGTCGATTGACTCAAAGTCAAGCACCGTCAGCTTCATATTCTTTATAACGCTGACGAGCTTCTGCCGCTGCTCACGTGTTATCTGGTTTGAAACCGTTGAAGGCTTGATGCCCGACAGTTTGATTACGGGATTTATTATCGCTCTGGGAAGAAGCAGACCGAGTGAATTGGACAGCGCCTTATTGGAGTTTTCAAGCAAATCACGCTGTAATCTCAGGTCGAGCTTCTCGTCGGTCAATGCGGGTTTAAGGTCGATGTATATCTCATATCTTCCCGGCTCCATATTTTCCATGTGAGCGCTCGCCGAAAGAATCATCGGACCGGACACGCCGAAATGCGTGAAAAGCATTTCGCCGAAATCGTCATAAATCTGCTTACCCGTTTTGGTGTCAATCACTATTATAGCCGAATTGCGACGGGAAAGACCCATCGCGTCGCTGCAAAAGCCTTCACGGCATTTGAGCGCAACTAGCGAAGGCCTCGTCGGTACAATACTGTGTCCCGCCTGCTCTGCCAGCTTATAGCCGTCACCCGTTGAACCGGTTTTCGGGTAGGATTTACCGCCCGTGGCAACAATTACACTGTCGGCATAATAGTTCTCACCATCATCTGTTTTAACGCCTGTAACCTCGCCGTTTTCCATAATAAGCCCGGCTACTCTTGCTTTTTTACGCTTAACACCGTTTTCGGTGATAAATCGGTTGAGCGCATCGACTATATCCATAGCCTTGTCGCTTTGCGGGAAAACGCGAAAACCCCGCTCAATTTTGAGCGGTACACCGAGTCCTTCAAAAAGATTTCTCGTGTCATCCGTTGTGAATTGCGAAAACGCGCTGTAAAGAAATCTTCCGTTATGTGAAACAGACGCGATAAGCTTGTCAATATCGGTTTCGGAGTTTGTAACGTTGCATCTGCCCTTGCCGGTAATAAGCACCTTACGGGCAATTTTATCGTTTCTTTCAAGCAGCAGAACGTCGTTGCCGTTTTTGGCGGCAAAGCCTGCCGCAACGCAACCTGCGGCACCTGCACCGACAACAATAACCTTACTCATCCGCGCTGTCTTCCTTTTCATAAACCTGATAGCTGTCCCAGATGCTCTCAAGCTCGTTGAAATTGTTGTAAACCTCGTCGGTTCTGCTTAAGGTTACGCTGACGATAAGAGCGTTTATTAGGCTCAGCGGCGCAACAAGCGAATCGACAACCGACGCCATATTGCTCTTGGCAATAAGCAGATGGTCGGAATACTCTGCCATAGGCGACTCCTCGTTATCGGTAATTGAAATTACCGTCGCTCCCCTGTCGGCAATGAAACGCAGAGCATTGACTGTCTGCTTCGAATAGCGCGGGAAGCTGATAGCTATACAAACGTCATCCTTATCAATCCTGAACATCTGCTCGAACATTTCGGATGCACTCGAAGTATCGACGAGCACTACGCTGTCAAAAACGAGATTGAAATAAAACGCAAGGAAGGAAGCGAGCGCCGCTGAAGAGCGCACGCCGAGTATATAAATCTTTTTGGCTGAATTTATTGCGTTGACCGCTTCTCTGAAGTCCTCACGCGAAGTCTTTTCAATAGTCTGGCGGATAAGGTCGATATCGCCCGTCAGAACGTTGCGTATTACGTCGCCGTCGCCGATAAGGTTTTTCGAAACCTCCATACGCTGAACGGCGGTGAGCTTCGACTTAATCATCTGCTGAATTTCCTTCTGCAGCTCGGGATAGCCCTTGAAGCCTAGCTCGGTTGCAAAGCGGACAACCGTAGACTCACTTACGCCGACCTTCTCACCGAGTACGGAAGCGGTCATAAACGCAGCCTTATCGTAGTTCTCCATTATGTATGCGGCAATCTTCTTCTGTCCCTTTGAGAAGCTTGCCATACTGTTTTCAAGTGCTGATAACAATGTGCTTTTCATATTACACGTTCCTATTTTCAATTTGGAATATAAGTATATAATAAAATGCAGGAAAATGCAAGATTTCCTGCAAAATATTATTTACCGTTACATTTTGATAACCTGCCGCGTAATTTCGGTTGAGCAGGATTTTGGTGATTTAATGATGAGATTATAAAAATCCGAAGCTTTTATACCGAGCTCCGCAATCCTGCGGGCATCTGCACTGTCAAGCGCGATAAGCTGTTTATAGCTTGATATCACAGGAAGCCTTGACGACTTTGACCTTTCCCCGAGTTCAGCTTCGGCACGTCTGTTAAAGCCGAGAAGCCTTATATACGGCGTACTTATTTTAATGTCATTCTCAGTCACACCGAATGCCTTTGAGAGAACCGCACGTCTTACCCTTGAATGAGTATAGCGCTTAGTCTTTGCCGAGTCGAAAAGCTCGTCAAGGCTTTTCGAGGTTTTAAGCGCATTTTCAATTCTGTTCGAAAGTTCTTCCGTCATATAAGCGATATTGCCGCCGTCCTCGCCGAGCTTGTTTCTCAAAACAGTCTGAAGACAGATTGAATAACTGTCACCGAGCACATACTCGCCATTTTCTTTACATTTTTCAAGGCAATCCCAAGCATTTGGGGGTATAAAAGCACTTATGCTCTCGCCTTTTTCGAACAAAGCTCTTATAAGACTTGCGCTCGCGAAGTGTCCGACCGAAACGTCGCTGTCATGTTCAACTGATTTACGTTCAACGGGAATAAAAGAAACATCGGGATAGTTTTTCCTCAGCTCTTTCACATATTCAAGTGCAAGTATATTATTCGGTTTGTTCAAATCAAAATCTAAGCCGTATTGCTTAAACGCAAGTTCCCTTGCAGCGGGATAGCTGATATCGTTTTTCAGTTGTTTTTCAACGTTCTTTTCAAAGCTCTCGTCGGCTACTGTATCCGCCGCCTTTATCAGGGTATCACTGTCAGCATTCTCCATACCGAAAGCAATTGTGTCGCAACCGAATTCACACAGTATCTTAACGGCATTTTTTGCAAAGACCTCGGCCGTTCCCGTCGCATAGACAAACGGCAGCTCAAGTACTATGTCAGCTCCGTTTTTAAGCGCGGAAATAACTCTGTAGCGTTTTTCAAAGAGCGCAGGCTCGGCGCGCTGCGTGAAATTGCCGCTCATTACGCACACAACGGTATCGCCGTCTTTTCTGACAGCGTCGATTAAGTACTTGTGTCCGTTGTGAAACGGGTTGAATTCGCAGACTATTCCGATTACGCTCATTTCAAAGCTCCTTTTTGATTATCTGCCACGCTTCGCAAAGCCTTTCAACTGTCCACGCGGCGTTTGCGGGACTGGTCGAAGGCAAGGCGGTAGCTTTTATATTTACTACCGGCTCAATATATCTGTGATAATATTTCCACGAGGTCTGTCCGTTCGTGAAAATCGCCCTGATATCCGCTTTACCGAGGATTATGCCTATATCATTCGGCTTGACATTTTCTATGGTACTGTCTGCCGAATTTTCAATCTCGCAGGAAGCTATTGTGTCCCAGACAGCAATATGACTTCTTAACAGAAAAGCCTTTTTCTCTTCAACCGTTTTCGGCTCTGCTTCGTTAAGAATAGTTGAAAGCACTTTCCAGAATCTGTTTCGGGGATGGCCGTAATAGAAATTAATCTCTCTTGACTTAACCGACGGAAACGAGCCAAGTATAAGTATTCTGCTGCTTTTGTCAAAAACGGGATCAAAGGGATGAGTCTGAAACTCCTTACTCATTTTACATTCCTCGGCATAAAATGAAAAATTGTTTTTGCATCTTGCAAAAAGGTCATATTAAGTATATAATATTACAGAAAAAATTTCAATAAGAGAAAACAAAGGAGAAACAAAATGAAAATTCTTGTTATAAACGCGGGCAGCTCCTCGCTCAAATATCAGCTTATTGATATGGAAAACGAGCACTTGCTTGCAAAGGGCATCTGCGAGCAGATAGGCGACGACAATGCCACCTTTACCCACAAGGTTCCCGACAACGAGGCTAAAAACATCAAAGAGCCCCACGCCATGGCAAACCACGGCGACGCTATCCAGCTCGTTCTCGACACTCTTGTAAGCGCCGACCACGGCGTTATCGCTTCAATGAGCGAAATCGGTGCAGTAGGTCACAGAGTTCTCCACGGCGGCGAAAAATTCTCGGCTTCCGTACTCGTTAACGACGCAGTTAAAGAGGCAATAAAGGAATGCTTCAAGTTCGGACCGCTTCACAATCCCGCAAACTTGAAGGGCATTGAGGCCTGCGAGGCAATTATGGACGTTCCTCAGGTAGCCGTATTTGACACGGGCTTCCATCAGACCATGCCCGACTACGCATATATGTACGCTCTCCCCTATGAGTTCTATGAGAAGGACGGCATCCGCCGTTACGGATTCCACGGAACCTCTCACAGATTTGTTTCGGGCAGATGCATTGAGCTTCTCGGCGGCAAGGCTGAAGGCACAAAGATTGTTACCTGCCATCTCGGCAACGGCTCGTCGATTGCAGCCGTTAATGACGGCAAGTGCTTCGATACAACAATCGGACTTACTCCTCTCGAGGGTATTCTCATGGGCACGCGCTGCGGCTCAATCGATCCCGCAATCGTTCCGACTATTATGAAGTCTCACAACCTCACACCCGACGAGATGGATACGCTCATGAACAAGAAGAGCGGTATGCTCGGTCTTACCGGCACAAGCGATAACCGCACAATCGAGCAGAGAGCCAAGGACGGCGACGAGAGAGCAAAGCTTGTTGAGTCTATGCTCTGCCATCAGCTGACAAAGTACATCGGCGGCTTTGCGGCGGCTATGGGCGGCGTTGACGCGGTTGTATTCACCGGCGGTATCGGCGAGAACAATCCCCAGTACAGAACAAGAGTCGGCAAGCAGCTTGAATTCCTCGGCACAAAGGTTGACGAGGAAAAGAACGCCTGCAGAGGCAAGGAAGTTGAATTCTCCGTTGAGGGCTCAAAGGTCAAGCTGTTCGTAATCCCGACAAACGAAGAGCTTGTTATCGCAAGAGATACGCTCAACATTGTAAACGCTCTGTAATAAACAGATAAAAAAGATTAAAGCCAACGGTCAGATAACCGTTGGCTTTTTATTATCCCTTTCGGCGAGGGGTATGCCGAAAAGAATTATTCAAAAACAAGCGAGGACATTATATATTCGACCTCTGGTTTTGTGAATCCGATTATGAGAATACTTACATTTTTGCCGATAAGATTAAGGTTGTAGCCTCCGGCCTGATAGTAATCAAATGAATCTTCGGCAGTACCCTGCAAAGCAAAGCCATAACACTTGTATTCACCCGTATCAAAGGCTATAAGCTCTTTTGCTCCGGCAACCATAAAATACATACAGTTATAATACGCAAAAACTGCTGCTTTTTTTGAGAACGAGGAGAAAAAGCTGTATTTTGGAGGATCCTGCTTGCTGTATAGATAATACATAAACTCTTGATAATCATCCACACCGAAGCCAAGCTTTTTAACTCCGATTTTGTCCATAAATCTAACTATTTTCGGCTGACCGCCATAGGTTTCGGTGCTGAAGTCGAGTTTCGGAAGCGCCGCCTCAGTCTCAGGCTTAATATCGAATACCGCTATTCTCTGGTTTGTGGTTGTTTTAAGTTGATTCGGATCCGTCATCCAAACTGTAGTTGCGTCTTCGTTCCTTTCTATTTTAAACCCATTAGGCAGAGTGGTATATTTTTCGGGAACATTCAGTTTAACCTTGCCTACCTTTATTTGACCGTCTTTATGGTTATAAACATTCATTTCCATAACGGGCGTATGAACTTCTGAATTAGCATACTCATACTTGGCAAATGCAATCATTACATCGGGAAGCAGAATAACTGCTATTAATATCAAAGAAACAAGCGTTACAGCAATTCCTTTAAGAAGTGATTTTTTCTTAGTCTTTTTTAGTTTCCTGCCTGCACTTTCAACCGCCTTCTTTTCATCGTCATTGACGGGTGAAATCATAGGCTTTGACATAAGTTTTTTGTATTCCCTTGCGCAGTCCTCGCATTTATCAAGATGCTCACTGACGAGTATTCTGCTCTCATCCGAGCAGACTCCGTCAACGTAAAGCGGAAGCAAGTCCTTTATTACCTCGCACGAATATTTATTATCACTCATTATTATCACCTAACCTTTCGATTATTTCCTTTTTGGCTCTGTAATATGTTACCCTTGACCAGCTTTCGGTCTTTTCAAAGATCTCGGCAATGGTGTCAAAGGGCATTTCGCCGACCGCCCTCATATAGAATACATCCTTATACGGACTTGAAAGCGTCATAAGAATTTTTAGAATCGCCTTACTCTGCTCTTTTCGCTCAACCTCGGAATGAGAATCGTTGTCCGAAACGAGGAAAAGACAATTATCAATATTCTCGTTTGTCGGTTTTCGCTTCATTGAAACGAAGATATTATGAGCAATTCTGCAAATCCAGCTTTCCACCTTACAGTCGCCTTTGAAGCTCTTATAGTTTTCAAATGCTTTAATAAATGCCTCCTGTGTGATTTCCTCGGCAAGAAGCTCGTCGAAGCAGAGGGAAACGGCATACTGCTTGACATATTTATAGTATTTTTTATAAACGATTTCGAAATCTTCCAAGCCTTTTCCCCCTTCCTTCATTTATTAGACGCAGTAAAACAGATTTTGTTACAGAAAAAATAAAATGTCAAACCGGAGTTTGTCGGGGCGTAATCCGTAGGGGCGGGCTTTGCCCGCCCGTCAAATAATATGTAAACTACGGGCGAGCAAAGCTCGCCCCTACGTCTCTACAAACTCAAATTTGATAAAACGACAACTCCCTCGGTGAGGGAGCTTAATATGTTGCTTTTATTTTATCTTAAGCGTTACAATCTCAAAGGACTTGAGTTCAACGGGTATCTGATTGCCCTTTGTGCGCAAGGTCTTGACATCGTTTTCCATCAGGTCGCAGATTGCTGCAGAATTGAAGTCAAAGCCGAGAGTCAGCGTTGTATTCGTGCGCTTGTTGAAG
>JAEEGF011732839.1_pt1 | contig 18409 bp, 13 predicted proteins | sample 9134171 | NCBI WGS metagenome assembly JAEEGF01 (sample SAMN16246542, study PRJNA631951) | gut metagenome | biome: gut microbiome; feature: rumen; material: AP-attached | host: Bos | place: Iran: Karaj | collected 2018-10
TTCGTCACAGGCATTCCCGACAGCTATGGCGACGAAACCGTAAACATTCCTTTCGAATACAACTACAGCGCATGGAACCGCCAGAAGGAGATGGCAGACAATGGCTCAATGTTTATAATGAACAACGGCGACGCGGCAGCCGAGGAAATAAAAATGTCGGAGGCAATAGAGATGGGCATAACACTCAACCCTGTATCATTCTTGCTTAACAGCACAATGGACTACGATGCTTGGGAGAACGCAGCATCGCTCTACGTTGCCCCAACAGCATCGTGCGGCGACAAATCAATATCGTTCACCTTCCCTTGGGACTTTACTTATGCCAGCGGATACGAGAAGATTGAGGTTACACTAACAAACGAATAACGATGAAAAGAACGCTGATAGCGATATTTGCAACACTTGCATTCTGCGGCAATGCCGCGGCGCAGCGTATAAACCTTCCGCCAAATACGGTGGAAGGATTTTTGTCGAACGGACTGCACTACGTCATCCTGCCAAACAGTCAGCCGCGCCACACGCTCGAGGTAAGACTCCTCATGAGCATCGGCTCGCTGCAAGAAGAGGACAACCAGAAAGGCGTGGCTCACTTTCTTGAGCACATGGCTTCGGCCGGAACAAAGGAATTTCCCGGAAACACTATGGTTGACTATTTCGAGAGGCAAGGAATGAAGTACGGAAGAGACATTAACGCCTTCACAGGCTTCGACCGAACTCTGTATTGGTTCACCCTGCCCGTTGATGAATACAACCGCAACATCGTCGACTCGACCCTTGCGGCGGTTCGCGGCATCATTAACGACATTACGTTCGATGCCGAGCGGGTTAAGCGCGAGCGCGGAGTCATTGTCGAGGAGCTGCGCGGCTACAACACAGGCGACATGTTCTATAACCTCAAGATAGGCAGAAACCACTATTCTGAGCATCTTCCGCTTGGCGGCGAGAACGACATCATGACAATGGACCGCCAAAGGCTTATTGAATTCTACCGAAAATGGTACTCGCCATCAACAGCCACTCTCATAATGGTTGGCGACGTAGATGCCGGCTCGGCAGAAAAAAAGGTCAGGGAGATTTTGGGAGATATTCCGCCGCGACAGGTTAAGAAGAAAGAATGGCCGCTGTCTTATCCAAAGGGACTCTCGATAATGGAGGTAAAAGATTCGCTCGACGAAAGGCAGAAGTTTGAACTGATTGTTCCGCACAAAACCATCATTGCAAATTCAATCCAGTCGATGGCAGAGAAAGCCAAGATGGATATGTTTGTGCAGGCTGTATCAGCCCGTCTTAACGGCAGCCGCACAGGATTCACGGTGAGCAACCAGTGGTATCTTGCCAACACCGACCATTTTGCAATAACATGCAGTTACACCAGCAAAGAGCAGCTTCTGAAGAATATCACCGACATGGTTTCGGTTGTAAAACACTTCGGACGATACGGACTCGACAAAGACGAACTTTCGACCGTAGTTGAAGAAAAAATAGCCGGAATGCACATCAGAAAAGGCACATCTATGTCCGAATCGCTATGCGAGGACTTCGTGGATTTCTCGCTGGCTGGCGACCGCCAACTGTACAGCGAAGACGAACTCCAGAAAATCAAACTGATAATCAGAAATACAAAATCTGACGATTTCAAGTTGATAGCCCAGTCTCTGCTTGCCGAGATGAAGAAACATACTCTGGCAGCCTTCACGTCGGACACACGAAGCGGCGAAAAGATAACGAAAAAAGATATTCTCGCAGCAATAAACAGAGCCGATGCCGACAAATCTCTGCCTTACACAAAGCCGCAGGTTGCAGCAGAGGAGAAAACGGCTTACGAAGTTCCGGAAATCCTTGCGAAAAAGGCAGACTCGCCGGTCGAAGGCGTGATTGAAAGCACAAAGATTTATCCCGACCTCGACGTAAAGGAAGTTAAACTGACGAACGGAATGACTCTGCTCTTCAAGCGCACGATAAACGACGACAAGAAACTTCAGGTTTCAATAATCGGGCGCGGCGGAACTGACGACATAAAGGACGACAGCGACTACTATCGCCTCAGAGATGCCGTCTCATACATCGACATGGGCGGAATAGAAAACGTAAATCACGAGGAGATGCGAGATGTTCTCGGCGAAAAACAGATTTCATCCAACATCTGTCTCGACGGATTTTGGCACGAGATTATGGGAACGTGCAACTCCGAAGACGCACAAATCCTCTTTAATCTTCTGTACGAAAAAATTCATCACCCACAACTGAGCCGCGACGATTTTGAGGAGGCAAAGACGGCTGAAATCGAAAACTGGGGCAAAGAAACTCTACTCGAAAAACTTATGGCGCGCGACCCGGCAAGATGCCTTAACAACGTTGCCGACAGACTGATGAGGAACGTGATACAGAGAAATCGCGCAATGCAAAAACAAGACTTGGAAGCAATGTCGCTCGACAGCATGTGCGCTTACTACAAGCGTCTGTTCACCTATCCCGAAGGCAAGACCGTACTGATAATAGGCAACTACAATCAGGACGAAGTTGAAAATATTGCCATCTCGGTGTTTGGCAGAATGAGCAGAACAGAAAAGCCTCTCGACGTGCGTAACACGCCCGCCTGCCCCGAAAAAACGTGGAACGAAAGATTCGACAACGACAACGACTCGCAGACGATATACAACTTTCTGTACTCCGGAAACTACGATCCATCGCTCCGCAACACACTTATGTTCAAACTAATGCGTGACTTATTGCAGCAGCGTGTAATCGAAATTCTGCGCAAAAAGATGAACATTGTATATTCGCCGTTCGTCGATGTTGCGTACAAGGGCGTTCCGCAGCAGATTTATTATTTCTGGTTCTCGATAGCGGTAAAGAACGAGAACAGAAATATTCTGAAGAGCACCATCAGAGACATCATCGATGACTTGCAGAGAAATCCGGTTTCGCTGCGCGAACTCGATAAAATGAGACGCTCGTTCATAGTTACAAAACGCCGCCAGTTAAACGACAACTCAATGTCTGAGTGGAAATCAGCCCTGTCTGGCCTGATAAGAAACGGCGAGGACATTCAGGACTTCGACAGCTACTCGCAGGTGCTCTACAGCATCACTCCCGAAGATGTAAGGAAAGCATTCTGCAAGTATATCAATAAAGATGTTTACGTAAACTTGTATCAATCGGTATGCAAAGAATAGTTTTATCGTTTTTAGGGCTGATGATGGCGGCAGCATCTGCCATTGCACAGCCTCAGCCCGAAGCCTACAGACTCTACGATGCCAAAGGAAAACCCGTAGATTTCGGAACAATGACAGACAGCCTCTCCAAGCAGAATGTGGTCTTTGTCGGAGAAATGCACAACTGCCCCGTAACACACTGGCTGGAACTGAAGATTCTTCAGTCGCTCTACTCTGCCAAGAAAGACAAGGTGGCAGTGGGAATGGAGATGCTCGAGGCTGACAATCAACTTATAATAGACGAGTATCTCGACGGCGTCATAACATCCGACAGATTCGAGAATGAGTGCAGACTGTGGCCCAACTACTCTACCGACTACGAGCCGCTTGTAGAGTTTGCCAACGAGCACAAACTAAGAGTGTTTGCAACAAACGTGCCAAGGCGATATGCCAACAGCGTAAAGAACAACGGCTGCAACATTCTGGATTCTCTGTCTGAAGAGGCTCGCCGCTATCTGCCTCCGCTGCCTCTGAAACTGAAAGAGAACGAGCAGACAAAAGAGGCTTTCGGTATGATGAGTATGATGAAGAAAAACGCACATCCCGAATTCATGGCGCAGTCGCAGGCTCTTAAAGACGCAACCATGGCTTGGAACATCTCAAAGCATCAGGATTTTCTGACGGTACACTTCAACGGCAACTATCACACCGATGGCGGCGATGGCATCATTCATTATCTGAAAGGATATTGGAAAGGAGTGAAATTCAAGTCTATCTGCTCGGTAAGGCAAGAGGACATCAGTCATCTTGACGAATGCAACATCGGTCGCGCCGACTTCTACATCTGCGTTCCCGAAGATATGGTTACAACATACTGACAAAGCAGAAAATCCATTGCCTTCATATACGAGGCAATGGATTTTTGCTTTTGTCAAGTCATAACCAAGGAATGCCATAATCCATTTCACTGTTATCGGACAAATACGAAACGAAAGAGGGAAGAGCATTAGCCGATTTTACCAATCGTTCAAGATAATTGTTTCGTATGGAAATATCTTCAATTTCTTCTCTGCGAGCTTGGCTCATCAAAAGATATTCATCCTCTTTTTCTAGTCCTAGAAAGCGTCTGCCAAGCAGATTGGCAGCGATCCCTGTCGTTGAACTGCCACTAAAAGGGTCGAGAATCCAAGCATTAGGTTTAGTACTTGCCTGAATCAATCGCGCCAATACACCTAACGGCTTTTGCGTTGGATGCTTGCCACATGATTTTTCCCATTTTCCGATAGCCGGCAACTGCCAGACGTCAGTCATTTGTTTATCTCCATTAAGTTTCTTCATCAGTTCATAATTGAAATAATGCGCTACTTTGGGAGACTTTCGAGCCCAAATTATAAACTCTGTACTATATGTAAAGTATCGGCATGATATATTTGGCGGCGGATTGGTCTTTGCCCATGTAACGACATTCAATATCTTGAATCCGAGTTTTATAAGCTGCTGCTGGACACTGAAAATATTGTGATGAGTTCCAGAAATCCAGATAGTAGCATCATCCTTCATGTGCTCACGACAAGCCGTAAGCCACCGCAGATTGAAAGCGTCCATATCCTCTGAAGTCGTAGGTTTATCCCAGTCACCTTTATCAACGCAAACCACCTGCCCACTCTGACAGCTTATGCCACCACTCGACAAAAAATAAGGCGGATCGGCAAACACCATGTCAAAGCCAAATTTGAATTTTGACAAGATTTCCACACAATCACCTTTAATAAGGGTAAAATCGTTGTTGGGGGATTTATAGTATGATTGAATCATTTCTTTATCTTTGATAAGTCTAGGTTTGGAATTATCTGCGTATTGGTATAATTTTTCTTATAATAAAATGCTCTTCTTCTGACACGAGTCAATCCCCCTTTACCATCTGGTGCATCTGTCTTATCTTCATTATTAGTACCTTTTGTTTTAGGTTCTATGTAAGTTCCCATGCTGCACGATAGTTTGTCGGCGTCACCTCTCACAATATAAGATTGAATTTCTTCCCAATCCGTTTTGAAAATGCCATTTTGCACATCACTCGGATGATCAAGAAAGTAGTCAACAATAACATACTCATCTTGTGCTTTAGATTTACCATTTTCTTTCGCAAGATAAACAACCCAAAATGTAAGATTGATTTTACTGCGAAGTTTTGCTGTTTCCCATGTTTCTTTTGCAACCTCGCAATAATTTATCATTTGAATAGCAGTTGGCTCCTTAGCCTTTATTGTTCCATCTCTATTTTTCTGCAAAGGCAAAATTTTTATTTCACAACCAATTTGGGGTATATCCGGTTCATCTCTATTATTATTTTTTATACCCAAAATATTTTCAACTATAAGTCCAGCAGCTCCTTTTTTCATTTTACACTTTTCACCTATGAAAAGTTCCTCTTTTAATTGTCCTATAGTTTTACCCTTTATATGCGCTATTGTATTAAAAAGTGGGGTCAAAACTTCTATAACCTTACTACTTATCATCTGTAACTCTTTTTATAAAATCTTGAACATCCGTTAAATTAAATATACTTGGAATGATAGAATATGCCTCTTGAAGTTTGTTTCTTGCACTCTTCCAGCCTATTCCATCTGTAATCCAAACAAACTCAAATCCAGAAACTAAATTTATCTTTGGAGCAATATCAGAATAAGATCGTGCGACTTCATTCAATTTAGAGCCCCCACTACTATAAAAATTCACTTCAATAAGATATATTTTTGATGGAGTTTCAACCACAAAATCAAAACGCTTTTCATCATCACCAAGCACAGTTGTTATTGAAGTCCAATTACTTGAATAAACTTCTTGTCTATATTTTATTCCGTTTATGTCAAAAATATGCGCAACCATATTTTCCATTATATGACCGCTACGGTTCTTTCGGGCATTTGTATCAAGTCCAGTTTCGATTCCAAAGACATAATCAACAAGATTATTTATCCTTTTTGATTGAAACACCTCTGTCAAGCCTGTGGTGTCAAGGAATTCAATAACACCATCAACAGAATCGAATAAAGAGTCAAGCACTACACAACGTCCGAGTTTATCGAGAACCTTTTTCTTTCCTTCGCTACGGACTGCTATGAGAATATCCATAACATTGAATGCAGTTTTGTCTCTATTCCAAATTGTTTCTACAGACTTGCGCATATCTGTAGCACCAATAAGACTATTAAGCATACAAAGGCTCAATTTTATATCATCTACATTCTGCGAAATTTTATCAAAATCGCAGAAGAAATCGAGCGTTTGATTTGTCTCTTGTAATTGAGACATGAATTTATCAAAATCTTTCATACTATCTTCTTATTTTCAGCCTTTGCACCAACAAAGCCATCACTTGTCATGACAACGTTTTTAGAATTGGCATTTGTATTCTGATAGTTACGCACAAGTATTTCAGTCAATTTTCCTCGCTTGTTTGGATTCGAATTGATGCTTCTCGAAGCCCAGACCCTTTCAATCCAGTAATTGCGATAAAGAACATCAAAGAAGTTATCTTCTTCATTTTTCCCTTTGCAGTCAGAATTACTGAGCATAAATTCAAATCCAGCCTCATTGATTTTGTCACAATATTCCTTCAAGCGAATCTGCGCATCATCATTAAACGCTTCTTTTGTATAATCGTTGAAACTAGAGGTGTCGCTCAATGGACGATATGGTGGATCAAAATAAAACAAAGTTTTGCCTGTTGCGCATTTAAATGTTTCCTCGAAATCACCTGCCAAAATATCAACTCTTTGAAGCAACTCACTATCCTTACGAATTGTTTCAGAATCGCATATAGTAGGATTTGAATACTTTCCAAAAGGAACATTAAAATATCCCTTCTTGTTTACACGATACAAACCATTAAAACAAGTCCTGTTTAAAAAGAAGAATTTTGTTGTATTCTCTATCGGGTCAAGATTCTTTTCGTTATATCTGTCACGAACAGCCAAAAAGAAGTTTCTTCTTTCATCTTCCGTTTGCAAAGACAGATATGAGTTCTCAATGTCTTTCAATGACTCTATAAGCAAATCCGGTGTATCTCTTACTGTTTTATAACAAACTACAAGATCTGAATTTATATCATTGATTACAGCACGCTTAATATTAGGATAACACTGAAGCATATAGAAGAGCATTGCTCCTCCACCAACAAAAGGTTCTATATATGTTACATTTTCCCATTTACCAAAGTCAGCTGGAAGCAAAGCTTCAAGTTGTTCAATAAGTTGGCTTTTTCCCCCAACCCACTTGATAAAAGGTTTTGCTTTTGCCATATTTTCCGTTATTTTCAGCCCTTAGCAACGACTCTTATCCGTTAATTTCGGACTATTAAACATTATTATCAATTTGCAAATATAAATATTTTATCAGTAAAGCAAATTAACCAAAGCAGAAAAACATCGAGCAGTTTCGGTTCAGACTTCATATAAAACAAGGACACCTTTTTCATAAAACAGCAATTTCCCGTACCTTCCGGCTTACTTGAATGTATCTTGAATCTATCTTCCCCCTACCTTCCCACCATCTTGTATTTACCAAAAGAATATTTACATACATAAATGCTCGTTTTTTTAAGTTTCGTTTTTACTCATAAAAAATCCATTGCCCTCAGATACGAGGCAATGGATTTTTGCTTTAATAAAAACAGCCATTCTATGCTACAAACCTTATTCGGCAGCACTTGTGTTTACCAGTATTTCGTATGATGGAATTGCCCAACAGTAAGAAGCCTTGTTGTCGGGAGTGGCAACTACAACCGTGTCCCACTTGCCGTTGGTGAATGTTGCGGCAGGATGAACAAAGTTCTCTGCCCTTCGGCTTATGTCAAGGCCTCTGATGCCCTCGCCTATGAACTCGGCACGGCGTTCGTTGTAGATGAACTTCTTCAGTTCCTCGCCCGTAAGCGTCCTTACATCAACCACATCGCCCGTAGGAATTGAGCGCAGGCGAACCTGATACAGCAACTCGGCAGCCTTCTCGTACTCGCCTATGTTGTAATAACTTTCAGAAAGATTGAGCAGCGTCTCGGCATAGCGGAAAATGTGAATCCACTCGAGCGGAGTGGTGTATTCATCGTACTTCTCGTACCACGTTTCGCGACCAGTTGCCGGGTCAACCTTTATGAACCTTACGCGAGTGTCTGTTGCCAGATGATACTCAGGAATGCTCACTATTCCGGTGCGAGTGTTAAGCGTGTCGATGTATCCCACGCCACTCGAAATGTAACTGGCAGGATTTCCGCCGCCACGCTCGGTATTCGTAAACGGAATGGAGAAGATGTTCTCATTGGTGTGATAAGGCGCATCAAACAGTTCGCCGACGCTTCCGCTCAATGTAAAGCCCGTTACTTTCTCGCCCTCGCTTATGGCATCGTTCCACCTGCCCATAGCCATGTAGATGCGCTGCAAAAGCATGTGCGCAGCAGGCTGGGTTGGGATTGTTGAATCGAACGAAGAACTGCCTTTGTCGGGCAGAGCAGCAATGGTGTTGTTGCTGAGGTCTTCGATTATCTGATTGTAAATCTGACCGATAGTCCACAACTCTGCCTCGTTCTTGCCCGGTCCTGTAACCGCCTCGGTATGGATTGGAATTGCCTTTGAGTCGGGATTGTAGGCATACGGCTGCGAATAGACCTGAGCCAGATAGTACCAGCTTATGTCGCGTATAAAGAGACAGCTTGCAATGTACTGCTGACGCTTGTTCTCTGAAATCGGAAGGTTATCGTGTTTTTCGAGAGCCTCCTTCAGCGTGTTGGCAGCATTAACTGCCAGATAGCCGCTTTGGAAATATCCCGGATTCATCGGGCTGTTCTGCCCCACCGTCATGTTGTAAGTATCGGCGTGGGCGTATGTGTTGTTTCCTGTGTTGGCAAAGTCGTCGCCTCGGTTGTCGAAGATTGCGGCAATGCCACCGCCAGCAAAACTGCTGCTCTTGAAGCGCGAATAAACGCCTGCCATGGTGGCATCAATAAGTTCTTCGGATGCCAGAATATCGTACTCCGTAACCGCGAGCTTCGGGTTCTTGTCGAGAAAGTCATCGCTGCACGACGTTATGCCGACTGCGAATGCTGCTCCCAACATTCCTGCATATATTGTTCTGTATATCTTTTTCGTCATATTACCTGTTTTTTTCAGAATGAAACGTTTGCGCCAATGCTTATTGTGCGTGTAGGCGGCGTTGTGTTGAGGTCGAGACCCGAACGGAGGTTCGCACTGTTGTAGTACGAGTTTATCTCTGGATCGAAACCTGTGTAGCCTGTGATGCAGAATAGATTCTGCGCCTGAGCATACACTCGAAGAGACGAGATGCCGAGTTCCTTTGGCCATCTCTTTGTCTTGAAACTATAGCCTACAGAAAGGCTCTGAAGACGGATAAAGTCGCCGTTCTCAATCAAGTCGCTTATGAGGTTTGCCGTTCCGTTAGAGTAGTTGTCATTGTACATCGGCTTTGCATACTTGGCTTTGTCGCCCGGCTTCTGCCAAACGTTCTTGTAATACTCTTCGGTGCCGCTCCACATTCGGCAATCCGACAAGGTGGCACGCATACCGTTCACAATCTTGTTTCCGCCCGAGAAATGGAAGTTTACGTTCGCATCCCAGTTCTTGTATTTAAACGTATTATTCAAACCACCGTAGTAAGTTGGCTTTGTATTGCCCGAAATCTCAGGCTTCCAATCGCTCATAGTATAGTTTGAACGAGTCTCGCCGTCGAGTTCGTAGAGTTGTGCGCCTCCCTTGCCATACTTGTAGATGAGCAGATTGCGGTCGTAAGAGCCGTCGGCTTTCTTTATCAGAACCACGCGGCGACCGGTCTCTGGGTCAACACCGTCGGTTGGATAAGTGTAGAGTTGCGCCAGAGAATATCCCTCGGTAGTGATGTTTGCGCCAGTACTACTGCTGTAGATGATGTCGTCGGCAAGCTCGAGAACCTTGTTCTTCACAAACGCAATGTTGAATGCCACGTTCCACGAGAATCTCTTCTTTCTGATAACATCGCCGCTGATGCTCAGTTCGAGACCCTTGTTGAGTGTCTTTCCGAGGTTTGTAGAAATCTTGCTGCCTACAATTCCGGTAGAATAAGCCTGCGATGCCTCGAGGATAAGGTCTTTCGACTTTGAGTAGAAATAATCAACATCTACAAGCACCCTGCCTCTGAAGAGCGATGCGCTCAGTCCAAAGTCGGTTGTGGCAGTCTGTTCCCAGCCCAGATTAGGGTCGTTGATGCCCGACGAAACGTAAGACACGTTTCCGTTGTATGTAGACGATGAGTAGACGCTCTTAGAAGCGTACCAGTCGACGTTTGCATTACCTACGATTCCATAACTTGCCTTAACCTTCAGGTCTTCGAAGATTTCGTTCTTCGGAAGTTTCTTGAAGAAAGCCTCATCAGAAATTCGCCATGCGCCGCTTATTCCGTAGAAGTTACCCCACTTTCTGCCAAGTTTCGAAAGACCGTCGCGACGCCAGTTGGCTGTAAGATAGTAACGGCTGTTCCAGTCGTAAGTAAAGCGGCTGATGTAACTGAACATGCTGCTTTCCTGAATGCTTCCCGAGCCGCCGTAAGTAAGATACGGAGCCTCAACATACATCTGGTCTCTGTTGCTTAGGGTTGTTCCGGTGCGAGAAACTACATTCTTTTTGTTTTCCGAAGCCTCCACGCCCAAAAGAATGTCGAAATGATGTTTCTTGAACTCCAAATTGTAATCGGCTGTATTAGTCCATGTCCAAGTTCTCAGGCTCGATGTGCCAACCGTGCTGCTTCCGCCCGGATAACTTCCGCCGTGCAGCGGTGAGTTGAACGATTCATTCTGAACAAGAGTCCAGTCGATGCCATAGAGCGATTTCAGAGTGAGTCCCTTCAGCGGATTTATCTCAACATATCCGTTTGTAAGAATTCGGTGAGTCTTCGACTCGGCATACTGTCCGCCTTCAATCAGTCCTATAACGTTGTAGTAGAAAACCTCGATGGCGTTGTTTCCCTTTCCAAGATTCTGCGGAGCAAGTTCTGAAGCGTAGAAAGAGCCGTCATCGTTGTGCGACGGAACATTTGGAAGGTCAACATAAGCCAGTCGTGTAAGACCGCCGATTGAACTGAGCGCACCATCGCGCGCTGCATCGGCTGTGTGAATCTTGCTGTATGTGTAGCCGCTGTTAAAGCCGAGTTTAACGAACTTATTGAGTTTATACGTTCCGTTGCCCTTGAACGAGAATCGGTCGTACTGCGCATCAACTGTAATACCTTCCTTGGTTGTATAACTTCCCGAAAGATAATATGTAGCCTTGTCGTTTCCGCCCTGAATACCAAGGTTGTGATTGTGCGAGATTCCTGTGCGGAATACCAAGTCAACCCAGTTTGTGCTTACGATGTTTCCGTTCTTGTCGGTCATCGTTGCATAAGGCAGATTCTCTGGGTCGCCGCCGTTGTTCAGCCATCCGCGGTTCTTTATGTCGGTATATTGGAGCGCATTCATCGGCTTAAACAATTTTGTTGCGTTGTTAAAGCCAACGTTGTAGTCGTATGTCAGTTTTGTCTTTCCGGCATAGCCCGAATTTGTGGTGATGATAACGACTCCGGCGGCTGCTCTCGAACCGAACATCGCGCTTGCTGCGGCATCTTTCAGAATGTCGATAGACTTTATGTCGGCTGGATTGATGTCGGCAACCGGATTGTAGTCGGTGCTCGATGCAATGTCGCTTGTGTTAATTGGCACACCGTCTACAACATAGAGCGGAGTTACACTCGATGAGATTGAGGCAACGCCTCGGATATTGATTACCGGAGCAGAGCCTACCTGCGAGCCTGTGGTAGAAACCATCACGCCGGCTGCATAACCTTCAAGGAGATTGTCCACGCTGTGCCCCGTAACGCCTTCGAGTTTATCTTTGTTGATGGAAGAGATTGACGATATAACATCGCGCGCCTTGGCTGTTCCGTAGCCCACCACAACGACCTCGTTCAACATTCTGGAGTTCTCGCGCATCAGAATATCAACATCGCTTGCAGCATCGTAGACCTCCAAATCCTGCTGAATATATCCGAGGCAGGTTACAACGAGCGTGTATGGCGAACTGCCTTCGAGCGACACTGAGAAATGTCCGTTCAAATCGGTAACGGTGGCACTTTTTGTGCCCTTTACCTGAATGGCTGCTCCGATTATCGGTTCTTCGGTTCTCTCGTCAATGACGCGTCCTTTCAGCACATTCTGCGCCGCGGCACCGATACTAAAAATCAGAAAGAAAATATATAATGTTATTTTTCGCATAAGCGTTTATCCTGTTTTTTAATTACTGATGAATTTCTGTTTACGGACGATAGCGGTTGCTGTCCGACACGAATCTTCCGAAGAAAAGCGCGTTTGTCAATATGCGTCCTGTACTGAGCCAGTATCCGCGATATGTTGGCGACTCGCTGAACAGCACTACCGTTCCCTGACCAATCTTGTCGTAAGCCACAACGGTTGCGTTCTTCAGCTTCTTCTGATTACTCTGAGTAAGATAGCCGCCAAGTTGCTTGTTGCCTTTCAACTGAACGAGCGATGCAAAGTTGCTCTGAGGATTTGGCAAGATGTAGTTGCCCGACTTCATTGTGAAGATTTCGCGACTGTGGATTCCGAATGCCAACGGATTTGTTATGTCGAGGTCGGCAGCATACAGAACGCCACCTATTCGGCTCGGACCGTTAACCTCACGCTGCTTTCCATAATCAAGGCGATTGAACTCGTCCTTGACAGGCTTATCTGCTTTCTGTGCGCCATCTTGCGGCTGCTTTGCCTTCTTGTCGTCGGCCGATGCAAAATGAGTTGCAAGACCGTTGGCAATAGCCCACTGCGATGCTCTCTGCGATGTTATCAACACACCGCCATCGGCAACCCACTGGCGCAGACGCTCAACAAACTGCTTTGAGAAATTCTTGTAAGAACCGTCTACCAAAATAATTGCTGTGTAGCGGTTTAGCGGAGTTGTGTCGGCATAGTCGCTGAAAATCTTTGTAAGCGGAATATTGTGGCGATAGCCAAGCAAGTGCCAAGTCTCGCCAATTGCTGTCCAGTTAATGCCGTTATATCCGCCAGTGCTTACGAATGTTGCAACCGAAGGCTTCTTTATTTCCTGAAAATTGTCGCTTCCAAGGTCGATTCCTGCCTGACTGTAACCTGTCTTCAGTCCGTAAACCTGAACGTCGGTATTCTCAACAGCCTTACGGATTGCGCTGTAAACGCTGTCGGCAGAAAGAGTCTGATAAACCAGCGGAACGAACAATGTTCCGGTTGCAAACTGCTTGTTTCCAGCCTCTACGGTCTCGGTTGCGAACGACTTGAAGGCTGCCCTTACATGAACGCCGCGGTCGAGAAGGTCGTACAACACTCGTGCAGCATTGAAATCGCTGAACTCGATGGCGTATGCGTACTGCGATTTTCCGAAGTCGGCCTTCTTAACCTCTGGCAACTCTGTAACAACATCGCCCACACCAACCGAAGCGGTTCTTACAAACGGAACGCCGAAGCCGTGGGCTGTGCTCCACGCCGTAATGTCCATAAAGATACTGTCAACAAACTCGGTATGCTCGTCGAAAGCAGCGTTTACAAGTCTCCACTGAGCCTGAGCCAACGGAATGGCATAGGCATCGCCTGCCTTAAACTGCTTTCCGTTCTGGCTGAAATCCTTCGACAATTTGCGAACCTCAATCTTATGGCGCAACAAATTGTCGAGGAACAGGTTTGTAGCACCTTTATCCTCGTGGTTTCCGAATACGATATAACCCTTTCCGCCCTTTGTCACGGCAGTCTTGAAGAAGTTTTGCTGATGACGAAGGAAGATGTCTTTCTTGTCCGTGCCGGCCTTCAGCGCACCGATGCTTGTGCGCACATGGTCGCGAAGGTTCTTCGAGAATTTATGGATGCCGAGGGTCGATTCAACCTGAACGCCCTGCGAACTTCCAACCTCGATTGTTGTGCCCACTCCGCCCTCAAAATCCGGATAAGTACTTCCGTAGATTGGCGAGATGTTGTCGAAATTCTCTTTAGTAAAATAGAGCGAGCCGATATTGTCGAGTTCTGAACCGAAATAGTTTGCAAGAATCACGTTCAGTTCAGAGTAAGTGCTCTCTGGAACGGTGTAGTTCCATGTGCTGCGCTCAGGCGATGGCTCGAAATAGTAACTGCTGTTTCGTCCCATCTCGTGATAGTCGATGTAGATGTTTGGATACCACTTGTGATAATAAGCAGCACGGGCGCGGCTCTCGGGATGGATGAGCGCAAACCAGTCGCGGTTAAGGTCGGCATAAAAGTGGTTGCCTCGCAACGGAGTGAAGCTCTGAGTATGCTCAATGTCGAGCGCATCGTTTACCGATGGAGTGTTGTGGAACGAGTTGAAATACTGCGCTGCACGCTCGCGTCCGTCGGGGTTCAGGGCAGGTTCTATGAGGACGACGGCATCTCCAAGTCTCTTTACGATGTCATCATTCTGCGTAGCCGTAAAATAATATGCCGAAAGCACCGAAGCGTCTGTTCCTGCCAACTCGCCGCCATGAACATTGTAGCCAAGCTGAACGATAACCTTCTGGTCGTTGTACGACGAAGGTATTGGCTGGCTTGGGTCGGCAAGCTTAACGTGCTGCTTGCGGATTTCTTCCAGATTCTTTATGTTCTCGGCTGTAGAGATGTGCAGAATCACATATTCGCGATTCTCGTATGTCTTGCCAATCACTTCGAGTTTTGCGCGGTCGGACAGTTTGTCGAGTAGTCTGAAATACTCAACCACGCGGTCGTATCTGACCAAAGCCGAACCAATAGGAAAGCCGAAAAATTCTTCGGGTGTAGGAATCTTCTGGTCAAACTTCTCGTCTGCACCAAAATAGTATTTAGACTGTGCCTGTGCCACTACACCTATGAGCACAGCAATAACCAATGAATAAAATCTCTTACCCATAATCCTAAATGAAATGCTAAAAAAGTGAATACTAAAAAGGCTTTCTTACTTCTGTGCAGTAAGAGGCTTGTCTGCCTTCAAAAAGCCGTACTGAGCGATAAAATTCTGACCCTCAGTCGAAGCCCATGCAGCAAATTTCAGCAACTCGCTGTTGTCTGTGTTTATGTTGATGCTACCTGTAGGAAGACTTGTGCGCGGAATCTTCTCGAGATAGGCTGTAAGATTGTCGAGGCTGGCAATGGCTGAACGCTCGGCCTCATCTACCTTGCCGTTGCCGTCGAGGTCGGTTGGCAGAACCGTAAGGCCAACAACAGGTTTGTGCGTGTTGGCATCGTAAACAAGGCTTGCCACATTGAATGCAATGGCATCAGAATGACTCTTTACAGCCGATATAAGACTTTCTTCGCTGCCAACAATCTTCTTGCCCTTAACGCGGTTTGGCGTAACACTCAGTTCCTTGGCAACGATGGCTGTCGTAATCGACTGTCTGCCTGTGAGCGAATATACCGTGCCTGGAAGTTTCTTTTTCTCTTCAAAATCATCGTCGATATCATCGGTGATGTCGCGTTCAACAAAAATCTGATGCTTCAGTTTGTTATCCAAGCCCTTGGCGAGTTTCTTGTTTCGCAGAATCTCATTTTCCGAGTTTGCTATCGGAACAATGGCAAAGCGACCAATGCTGTTTACGCTGGCAGTCTGCTCCGAGATGCTTACCGTTGCATCGGCCTGCTCGCGAGTCTTTACAACTGTTGCCGAGAACTGTGGGTTTATCTTACCATATTCGGCAATGAGTCTCTCAACAAACTGACGGGTGAACTGGGCATCATTCACATTTATCTGAAAAGTCTGTGCATGTGCCATCACAAAGGAATAGCACATCATGCCTGCAAGCAATAGTTTAGAAACTACTCTTCTTGTCTCTCTTGTTTTTTGAATCTCGTTATTCCTCATAATTTCAACCGTTTAATTGTTTAACAATAATTTGTGTAACATTGATGATGCAAAATTACGGTGTTTCGAGGTACGAAAAAATCCAATAATTATGCCATTTTGTATACCATGTTCATGGTAGGTATATGCTATTTTAGCAAACAGAACACTCTGATTTCCATATTATTACATAAAAATTCAGTTTATATAAGAAACAAAAAAATCCCACCGCTGAAAAAAGTTACTCGTAAAAGTAACTTTTTGTCGCATAGCGACAATGCGAGTTGCAAACTCGCGGTATAATGATGCTGCCGAATTCGGAAATTCGGCAGGACGAGTTGTCTACTGTTTCTCTGTTGTTTTTCCACGAAGATATATGAAACAATTCAAAAAGAATATTATCATGGAGAGAATGGAATACAGGTAGGTAAAAAAACAAAACACGCGTATTTCATCAATAAATATTAGTAATACATACAGAAACTCATACATTACCATAAATAGTGCTATGCTTTTATTCGTACATATTTTCACCCGATTGTATTTTATCCGATTAATCAATTCTATGTATAAAGAATTGATTGGAATGATTATGATTTCGAAATACAGGCCCCAAGCAACACACACAAATCCATCGCCTCCAAAAGCTTTTACTTCTGGTTGAGGATTAAAATATTTGTTAAGACATATCCATATCCACAATAACAAAATGCTGACACATACCACTATGGATTGCACTTTATATGAAATAAATAAACGATTAAACATAATTATAAAATCATTATAATACACTTAGACTTCAGCCGCAAATAAACATAATATCCATCATGGCTTCATTTCTCGAACATAGAAATTCGGCAGAAATGAGGGATTTACCATAAATTGGTTGAGTCAGCAACTTCACTAACATGCTTATAATCATAAACTCTGCCCAATGAATCTGTAAATACATATATTTTTCCGTATGGCATATCAAAATATTGTCTATGTTCTATTCTGTAAACAGAATTACTACGCAGATGAAAACAAGCAGATGGATATAATTCCGCATTAGCACCTCGTGCGTAATAATTCGTGTCTATTTTTTCGAGATAAAACTCTTTTACAGGTTTGTGGTTTGGCTTTAATTCAAAATCAATGTAATCGATATCATTTTCGCCTTGTTCTGAAATCCATAGATTTCCTATAGCATCGTCAGCAACTATACATTGCCTTCTGACATCAAACTCAATCATGTTTGACCATGTACATGATGCAAAGACAGTAATTGTAATTATTGTAAATACTAAATTCTTCATAATCTTCACTCTTGTTTTTCCCATCCTTTACCTGTTTCATAGATATATTTCACAGAACAGAGAGATGGTTTGGTGATAGTGAACCTACAAGAAAAAAGTTCACTTTGTATTTTCCTTGTCTAAAATTAAACAAAGAGAATCAAGATAATCTGTCTGCATCTGAATATATCTTACCTTGCTATACTCTATTTTAATGATGCCACTTTTTCTTAGTTCTGTATCGTAAGAATCTAATGTGAAAAAATTGAAATTTACTTCTTTTACTTTACCCACATACAGCACATCTTCACGATGCAAACATACTGCTATCAATAGATTTTTTTCTTTCAGAAAAGAGCATAGCAGGTTGTCATCGTCCAAGATATCTAAAAATAACCTGGGAAAGATTTCTTTTGCTTTATTCTTTATTGATAGAATTTTATACTGCAACGTATCTTCTTTTATTTCATAAGTGTCGGAAATGTATCTTTTGTTTGTAAATTGAAACCCATCTAATACATAGTCAACAACATTAAGTCTAACAAAAGACCAGCGTGTTCCGTTTCCTAAAAGGATGCCTGTTACAAGCTCCTTAAAACGCTTTATTTTAATTTTTACTAATTCCATTTTTCTTATGTTTATTTGTATCTTATGACTTTAGACTCTTAGATTCGAGAATCCGGGCGAACTGCTTTACATTGCAGATGAATCGTGATTATGGAATCATCACGAGCAAAAAGACTTACTTGTAAAAAAATATGTAGTCAAAATCAGCAAAATCGCAGTACATAATTCTCTTTAAATCTTTTTGAGGCAACGACCAAAAGTCGTTCCAAATCAAAGGAGGTGTTTCGAATGTGCAAACAGGAAAATCATGAATGCCGAAACCACGAATCTTACATTTTGCGGATATTGGAGTAATATAAACAGAAATCGTTCTTTCGTCCTTTGGATGAGTATAGTATGTTTTTATCTGTTGGACTAACTTTCTGTCCTGCTTCAACAAATTCAAGACAGGTTCATTTTCATAGCTATTTCCACCAATTGCCCAATACCAAATACCAATCATACCATTATCTAATTTCATCAAGTCAAT
>JAEEGF010148763.1_pt1 | contig 18408 bp, 16 predicted proteins | sample 9134171 | NCBI WGS metagenome assembly JAEEGF01 (sample SAMN16246542, study PRJNA631951) | gut metagenome | biome: gut microbiome; feature: rumen; material: AP-attached | host: Bos | place: Iran: Karaj | collected 2018-10
GACAATGCCATTTTTGACGTTTTGATTATTTAACAATCTGACATTGAAGATGTTGCAATCTTTCTACCGCTCATGATTACAAATCCGACTAAACGGAGTTGCAAAAGTAATAAGCACAGATTGAGTGATCAATTTTACAATGAACGTATGTATTACTCTTTTTTATCGATAAACTTATACCATGGGAGTAAATGAAATTCAAAGTCCGTGGGAGAGTCTGGGAATGAACGATCCAAATTATTTAGCAAAAAAATCTTTCCATCTATTACAACACAATCCATGTCCCCTCCATTATTCCAGGATTCGTGAGTATAGAGTCTACTACGTATTCCTCCACAAAATGCAAAAGAAATCTTATTATTTGCCACCAAACGACCTAAATCACCTGCATTATAACATTCCATCCAATTTGGATCTTCAACAAACCCACCGCGTATTTTTCCAACTAATTTTCCTTCTGGAGTAAACACCAAAGTGGAGGCAATTAAAAATTGTTTATACCTGAACCTGGATGTTTTTAGTTTTCCTCGAGAAAACTGCATTTTTTTAAAAAAAGAATAATCCAAATACTCTTCTTTTGTTATTGGGCAGTTGGTTTTATTATGCAAACAAAAAAAATGCAACTGTTTTAAGTTTGAATATTTTCGATAGACAGGAAACAATTTCTTCATTTTTTTTAGATTAAATCTTTCCAATTCCTCAATTTCATCTTTACAGATATCCAAGCTATCAGTAAAGCATATTCTGTTTTGAGAATAAGTTGTCATGCTGATTGCAAATAAATAAAGAATTATTGAAAACCTCATATTGTTAAATAATAGTAATTGTTTAACTTATCTGTTTTTTTTATATCTTGGGACGATTGGTTTTGAATCCTCAAATAATTATTGAGTGAAAAATCAAACTAATCATCCCAAGTTGATATTCAGCAGTTACTAAAAAACTCTTATAACAGTCTCTAATTGACTTTTATAAATTCGGCGTATACTTCCTCCATGTGCAGGATCCATTACCCACAATTTTGGCTTACGTATAACCATCGTTCCGTTATGTTTGACCCATGTTGTTCGGGACGCTTTTTGCATAAGAACATTATGATTGCCTGAAACGTGATTCCCAAATGCATCCACACCAGAAACCCTATAAGATATACCGAAATCATCACCAAGAGCCATTTGGTCGAATATATATTGGGGATTATGGCTCGTTCCATATTCTGCTTGCCGACCAACCATCTTAGCTGCATATTTATATCGTCCCAAATCTGGCATTCCTTCTTTATTAGGATCCGTGATTCTTCCTACCCATTTGTTGTAGTCGCTTCTAACTTGGTCTTGTGTTACAGCACCGTCTGTCAAAGATTCGCAAGACGCTCCAACACAATTTTCAGTAGCATTTTGGCCAACAATCGGATGCCCTTTGTCTATGACATCAATTTGCCTTTCCCAGCCATAAAAAAAAGATCGTCCCTTACTTACAGCATGTAAGCCTCCTGTTATACCTCCAATAAATCCACCAGAAGCACCTCCAATCAAACCGTATAGGCCTCCTTGTCCTAGTGATTTGGAGAAAGAATTACCGTCAATAAGCGAATTTCCAAATCCTGTTATAAAACCGCCAGAAATCCCAGCAGCTCCTCCGATAGCTGCTCCTGATACGAAACTGCTTGTAGCAATTGTTGCAGTACTTGTTCCCCAAAAACCTGCAGAAAAGCCTCCTGCAGTGCTTCCTGCTACTGGTAACGAAGAACAAATTCCAGCGCCAACTCCTGCGGATAGGAAACCAGCTGCAGCACCGACACCAAAATACCCCATCCCTTTGGCATTCCATTGACAATCATGCATCATCCAATTTATCATTCCGCCTAATGCAGCTCCGATGATAAGGTGAAAGAAATCCCCACTCGGATCATTGTATTTCAGCGGGTTGTTCAGGCAGTAGCTGTAACGGTTGAAGTTCTGGCTGTTGTCGGGCTGCTGCACATAGTTATCTGGTGAGAGGAAGCGGCCCAGCTGGGGGTCGTAGAGGCGGCCGTTCATGTTGATGAGGCCGTACTCCGACAGCATCTCGTGGCCGGTGTAGCCACGGTGCAGCTTGACAGTGGTGGTGCCCACCGAATGCTTGCCCCACGCGTCGTAGGAGGCGCTGAAGACGGTGGTGCCGCTGGCATTCACCAGGCGCGTGATGCTGCCCAGGTGGTCGGTAATGGCCACGTAGGGGGTGGTGGTGCTGCCCTGCTTCACCACGATGATGCCATGGCCCAGGTAGTAGAACGTGCGCGTGGTGCCGCCTTCGGTGACCTGCTCCACGTCGCCGGCATAGAGGATGGTGCGCTTCACCACTCCGTCCTGGCGCAGCACGCTGCGCCACCGCTCGCCGTCGGGGCCGTAGTCGATGGCCAGCACGTAGCCGCCCTGGCTGATGGTGTCCACCTTGCCGAAGTCGCCGAAGCTGGTGAGCAGCGTGGACTCCGGGATGGCACCCTGCGTGTTCGTCACGCTGTCGTAGGCGTAGGGGATAGTGGAGCGCACGCCATCATTCTGGCTTGCCGACAACCACGCTGGCCACCGATGTTCGTCATGCGCCGTGGCCACTGTGGCGACCACCAACATCAGCAGACATAGAATGATTCGTTTCACACTTCCCTCCTCTTTGTTATTGACGTTTCAGCTTCGCCCCTCCTCTAATAGAACCTAATGCAGAAATTGATAGATTTCATGTCTTCGTATGTATAAACTTTTTTTATTGAACACAAGGAGTCAAGAAGACCTTTATCTATGACCTCTTCAAGAGCCATCTCTGCCATGTCACTTTTCTTAATAATCCACACCATCCAGGATTTACTGTCTAAGTTCTCTAAATACATAGTATATGAGCATACTTTATCATTAGGACCGATTTTTACCCATTCGAAAGACGAACACGCTCCTTCAAAATAATCTAGCCCTTTAGGGTAGAGAGATGCATCATTATCTCTAATGTGCGCATAAATTGTATCCTCGGACATGTTGTTTATTGTAATTTCAACCAATTCTTCTCTACATGACTGGAAAGACTGAAGCACCACAAATGTTGCTATCAGGAAAAAATACACAATTTTTTTTCTCATCGCTTATTTGATTATCTGTAATAATAACGTTGGAAACTCTTGTTTTAGTGTAAGAGGGAAGAAATCATCCCAAAAACTATGTCTTGGGTTTGATATGGGAAATTGCTTCTTGTGATCCGTTGAACCCGTCCGAGGATTGATGTAAGGTGACCCCTTACCTTTTATAAATGATTCTAAATCGAAATAGTTTTCGTTTTTTCTGACATATCCATCAGCCCCTGACCCATAGCGTTTGTCGAAATACTCAGCTCCCCTTCTGCTGGCATCCACCTCGAACCACCTGCTGCTATGGTCGCTGCCGCCGATACCCATTGCACTGGCAAGACTTGGTGCTCCTATAGTGGGAAGGAAAAATGGACCTATTATCTGACTTTGCATGTAATGCCCATACTCATGAACAAAGAGGTGGTCTTTCCAAGTAGCCTTATAGCCTTTCGGGCCAAAACTATAGGGTCCAATGGTGAAGGCACGACCATCTTTGAACACTCCACCCACAGCCACCATGCCCTCCATGTCGCTTACTCCGTCTACAAACCCCATGATGTTCAACGTGTGTCCGATGTCGTTTCCTATGAGGGAATTATGGCGGTTCCATGTCCATTTGTTGACAATCTGTTTAAGGTTGCCTTTGAACATGCCCATGTCTATTCTTTTTTATTTTAAACGTTTCAGCATCGGGATTCTTGCACCTATCAATCATTTCTTTTCGATTGTGTGACAATTGGATTAATCGTATTTATCTAAATAGGTTCGAACAACCAACCATAGATGCGTCGTAGTAAAGGCTCGTAGATTTTGAACATGTCGTATCCTTCCCACTTTCTTCACTCATTTTATTTCTAACACATTGGCTCGTTTTCAGCTCATCAAGAATAGTCTTAATGCTTTCTTCTATTTCTGCACCTGCAGGAAGAAGATTTGGTATCGGTAATATACGAAGAAAGTCTGCACAAGCTTTGCTAACATCTAAATGAAGAGCTATATAAGCAATGTTCGCTCGTTTTTTTTGATAGACAAGCCATGCTGAACCATCTGCCACTTCCTTTATATAGAAAACGGTTTCATCACCAAAGTGTTCAGTATTAAGTTCAACTACCCTAAACCGTGGAATGCTCCAAGTTGCATGTATTCTCTTAGGGGCTTTTTTGTTGACAATTTTCCTCAATTCGTTCAAGGTCATGTTATGTGATTTTTAATGAGTTATGATTCTAATATAACCATTTTCTAATAAAACCTTAATAGTTGTTGTAAGTTTGTATTGGATACCACCTCCAGGTTTCCCAAATGGAAAGGACGGAGCAGTGATTCCAGCCTTAACGCAATTTATTGGTTTAGTTACTTCATAAACATTATAAGGCTGATTTATAGAATTGTTGGGTAAAGATCTGGCTTCAAATGAAGTTCCTTCTGGTGATGCAAAACTACCGGGGCAGGGTGCTGCGGGGCATTCTGCTGGTTCAGCACAATCTCGCGCCGCACACGGTTGCCCGCAGCATCATAGCTGTAGTAAATGGTGTTCTGCGCCAAGGCGGGAAGGGCGGAGAGCAGCATCACAACAGCGATGGAATGGAGCTTTCTTGCCGTTTTCATTGACTTCATCATCTTGGTTTGCGTTTTGGTTACTTTTTCATCATTTAGAGAAGGATATACCCCGTGAGGTAATAGCTTTCGTCACCATAGAGGCGGATTTCATACTCGCCCTGCAAGGTGGAGGGCAGGATGACGGTGTTCGTTGCAGAGCTGACAAAGGTGGAATAGACTACTACGCCATCTTGAAGCAGTTCAAGTGTGTAGTCGTCGTGCGACGAGAGGAACGTGAGTTCGTAGCCTTCCTGCCAGAGCGATGGCACGGTGGGGCCTTTTCCTGTACCAGGGATTACCGAACTCGAATCATCATAATTGACACTAAGAGGAATTTGTTCCGATGCGAAGGAAGAAGCACATGTCAGCATTATTGCTGCAACAATAGATAAAATCTTTTTCATCATGTTTTGTTTTAAAAAAGTTATTAAAGTGTATGTCGGGTGCAAAGTTAAGGCATAACCCAATACACGCAAAATATTTTTGAGAAAAGGATTTTACCAAAATTTTACCGTCTATATAGTGCTCATTATCAATTGCTTTATTGTCAAACAATAGATTCTTTCCATCTATTAATCAGCAATACTCCAATAACTTTTCCATCAGGTTTTTGCTGGTTCCCTCTTCTTGGAAAAGTTTTTTCATTAAGGATTTGCTAATTTTTGTAACGGATGATGGTGAGACGCCTAACATAACCCCCACGCTGAAAGCGTTTACATGGAGGCGAAATAGTATGGAGGCATCAAACTCATGCTCGTTAAGGGCATAGCTCTTGTCGGAGATGAGTTGATAGAAAGCGGGCAATACTTCTATGACCATCTTATGAAGCAAGCTAAGTTCATCACTTGACAACTTCAAACCCTTGTCAGCCATTCCACCGAGTTTTTGATAGATTTCCCACTTCTTCAGTCTTTCTTCCACGCTTCCTTTTAATGGTAAATAACGACGTTGCAATTCAAAGAACTCTTGTTTGTAGTGTTCCACCTCATCTTCTTTCTTGTTTATCATCTCCTTAAGGCTTTCTTCATGCTGGTGCAGAATGTCATTCTCTTCTTCTTTTAGAATGAGGTCATTGTTTTTCTTCTCTATAATACTATTCAGCTTTTCAGACTGTGTTCTAAGTTTAACGACATCACCTTCCAATTGCTCCAGTTTGTCGATTGTCTTTAGAATAGCTGCCTGACCTTTCCTCACTTTTGCCCTCTGCCTGTAGATGATAAATCCGGTAAGTACAATAACTGCAAAAATTAAATAAAGCAGCCTCTCTGACCTTATCTTCTGTTGCTGGGCCTCTTTCTCCTTTTTCTCTGCCAGCACCTTGTTGCGGTTATAATCATACATGGCTTTGGCTCGTTCCACCTCCTTCGTTGCCATTTGTGCATAGACGGAATCGTTCATGTCATAGCTGTAAAGGGCATATTTGGCGGCAGAATCTGCCAGATGCATGAGAGAGAACGTAACAGACAATCCATAAGATGCCATATTCTGGTTAAGATAGTCAATAGTATTGTTCAGTTCCTTACTGAAATAATAATAGGCTGAATCTAACTTATTGACAGCCAAGCAGTATTTCCCCTTGTAATAATAGTAGACATCACGTCCCTTTTCAATATTATGGCATGAATCGAAATAGCCAGAATACTGTTCATAAATATCCAAATAATACTGTGCTTTTTCCCAATTGTTTCGCTCCAACAGACTCTTAACTGGTAACAGACAATATTTTGCTGCTGTTTCTATACCAGCGATTGCTTTGATTTCTTGGTAGAGACAGTCAAATTTGGGTATGACAGAGTCATATTCTTGTAGTTGTCCTAAAGTTTTTATCTCATGTGCCATAATGTTCAATGCATAGATGGTATCATGGGCTTTAAGCGCATTTTCAGAAGAATGATGGAAGGCTTCAATACAATCTTCAAAAAGGTTTTGGTGGTAGAAAACGTCTGCCATCTGTCCGTAGACGCGGCAGAGTTTTGCCCAGTCGCAGTCATTGCCGGTGGTGTCGGCGCGGGTAGCGGCATCGAGGTATGCTTCGATGGCGGCTGGTGCCTCGCCCAAGTCGGCGTAGGTGCGCCCGAGGATGTAGTGGGCACGGAGCTGCTCGTTGGGTGTGCCGTGGCGGTCGAAGTATTCGGTGAGGGCTTGGGCCAGCGAGTCGTTGGTCATCAGGCTGTCTGCCACGTTCTGGCGCTCCAGCTCCTCGAGCTGGGCGAGCATGTCGCGGTGGCGGCTGGCGTTGCAACCAGCCAGCAGCAGGGCCGCGAGGGCATATATATAAATAATGTGTCGCTTCATAGGTGCAAAGGTACGAATAAGCGAGCGAAAAGCAAAAAGAAAAACGTGTTTCTTTTTGCTTTTCCGAGCGAGAGTACCTTCGGCGATAGCCAAAGGTACGAATAAGCGAGAGAAGAAGCAAAAGAAAAACGTGTTTCTTTTTGTTTTTCCGAGCGAGAGTACCATCTTGCGTCCCGTTCATAGGCCAGCCAGGCGGCAGATCCGAGCGTGGGCGAGCCCCAAAAGAAGGCAAAAAGAAGGTGGCGGCGAAGCGCGGAAGCGTTAAAACTGCTGAAGCCGTGTTAAAACGATGTTAACGGCTGGCAGGAACCACCGCGCCATGCTACCTTTGCACCGTCGAAACAAGCAAGGCGCCACGCTGAAGAGCGACACAAGAGAAAAATCAACTTATTGTTTAACTAAAAATCCTTTTAAAATTATGTTGAAGATTGACCTTTACAAGAACAAGAACCAAGAGAGCCGCCAGTATGGCAAGGTCTACGGACGAGTGAACAACGCCACCCCCATCGAGATCCCCGAGCTGGCCAAGCACATGAGCCTGCACAACACTCCCTTCTCGAAGGGGGTCATCCAGGGCATCCTCACCGACATGGCAGCCTGCATCAAGGAGCTGATGCTGCAGGGACAGCCCGTGAAGCTGGCCGACCTCGCCATCTTCAAGGCCAGCGTCATCAGCACCCCCGCCGTGAGCGTGGAGAAGTTCGACCTGCAGCAGAACATCAAGAAGGTGAGGCTCTGCGCAGTGGCCACCGGAGAGGTGAGCCGCAAGCGACTCACCGACGAGGCCATGCTGGGCTACACCTCGATGGGAAACCGACTGAAGGCTGGTGAGGCCACCCTGAGCAACGAGAAGGGCAAGTACCTGGACAACGGACAGTAAACTCACTTATCACCTATCACTTCTCACTTATGAGTGTACCAAACAAGAAATGGGACTTTTGGATCAGGCTTGTAGCCGCCATCGTCTCGGCCATCGCCACCTCGCTGGGCATCAGCAGTTGCGTGAACGCCATCGTGTAGTTGTTCGTTCCCGATAGGGACTTCTTACTTGTAAGAGTTTAGAGTTTAGAATTTAGAATTTTGAGTTATTCTCGCTTCGCTGCGATTATGAATTTTGAATTAAGAATTAGTGCGCACCATAATTCTTAACTCTTAACTCCTACTCGCCACAGGCGACAACTCTTAATTCTAAACTCTAAATTCTAAATCGCACCTTGCCCACCGAGAGGGCGAGCAGCCCGGTGGCCGTGAGCAGCCCGTTGATGAGCAGCAGCTCGTAGCCAAAGCGATAGCCCAGCAGATGGCGGCAGCCCGCATCGAGCAGGAAGCAGAGCAGTGGCGATGCCACGCACACCAGCGGTACCCAGCGGTCGCGCACGCCTCGGCGACAGAAGAGTCCGAAAGCGAAGAGGCCCAGCAACGGGCCATAGGTATAGGACACGATGGTGTAGATGGCATCGATGAGCGAGGTGCTGTTCACCAGTCTGATGATAAGGATGCACGCCACCAGGAGCACACACATCAGCAGATGCACACGACAACGCAGACGCTCGTCGGATGGACGGCAGCGGATGTCGACACAGTAGCTGGTGGTGAGGGCGGTGAGGGCCGAGTCGGCCGACGAGAACGAGGCGGCCACGATGCCCAGCGTGAAGAGGGCCACCAGCAGCGGATGCGACGAATGGGCAATGAACTGGGGCAGCAGCTCGTCGCCCTGAGTGGGCAAGCCGATGCCGTGACCCTGGAAGAGCTGTGCCAGCAGGATGCCGAGGGCAAGGAACAGCAGGTTGGCAGGCACGAAAGCCACGCCATAGCTGCACATATTCTTCTGTGCCTCGCGCAGCGTGCGACAGGTGAGGTTCTTCTGCATCATGTCCTGGTCGAGGCCCGTCATCACCACCACGATGAAGGCACCGCTGAGCAACTGCTTCCAGAAGCACTGCGGCGATGCCCAGTCGGAGAAGACAAAGACGCGGCTGCGCTCGTCGGCCATGATGGCGCTCACGGCATCGGCAGGCGAGAAATGCAGCTGCCGCATCACCAGCCAGATGATGAACAGGAGAGCCGTGAAGAGACACAGCGTCTGCAACGTGTCGGTGAAGACGAGGGTGCGCACACCGCCACGATGGGTGTAGAGCCAGATGAGCAGCACCATGAGCACAACAGTGAGCGCAAAGGGGATGCCATGGGGGGCCGCCGCAAACTGCTGCACGACGAGGCAGGCCACGTAGAACTTCACCGCCGTGCCCATCATCTTAGACAACAGGAAGAAGGAGGCTCCCGACAGATAGGAACGCCGACCCAGACGCTGGCCCAGATAGGCGTAGATGCTGGTAAGGTTGAGACGATAGTAGAGGGGCAGCAGCACAAAGGCCACGGCGAGATAGCCCAAGATGAAGCCCAAGCACAGCTGCAAGTAGGTCATGCCGCTGCTGAGCACCATGCCGGGCACGCTGACAAAGGTGACGCCCGAAATGCTGGCCCCCACCATGCCGAAAGCCACCAGGCGCCACGGCGAGCGCCGCTCACCACGGAAGAAAGTGTCGTTGGTGGCACGGCGGGCGCTCCAGCGGCCCAGCAGCATCAGGGCTGCAAAATAAACGAGGATGGTGACGACGACAATCACTTGCCCTTGCCGTATTTCTCTATCAAGGCATCGGCCTGTGGGTCGCCCAGCTCACGGGCACGCTGCAAGCTCTTCACGCCATCGGCCTTCTGTCCCTTCAGGCAGCGAGCCAAGCCCAGAAACAGGTGGCCGTCGCTATATTCGGGGGCACGGGCTATGCACTCATTGGCAGTCTTGATGGCCTCGTCGTAGAGCCCTACACGCACTTCGAGCGAAGCCTTCTCGGCATAGTAGAGCTCTTGGTCGGGATTCATGCCAACGGCCTTGGTGATGTCGTTGAGGGCCTGTTGGAACAAGCGCCCACCCTGCTCGGCCTGGAAGCGCAGGTAGTAGAACTGGTCGTTCACCTGTGCGGCCATCAGCTGCTCATAGTCGTTCAGGTCGGTGGTGGCATCACGGTATTTGCCCGCGTCGAGCTTTGCCTGGGCACGTGCCAAGATGTAGGGCGCCGCCTCCTTCAGATAAGGGCGCGAGAACATGGCCACGGCCGAGTCGAGCATGGCGATATAGGCGGTGGTGTCGTTCTGCATCAGATGGCAGCGGGCGGCCTCGAAGAAAAGGTCGGGCGAGCGCAGCTCACTATGAAGGATGGTGGCGTAGATGCTTGCCGCCTCGGCATACTTTTGCTGGGCATAGCGGATATAGGCTTGCTGCTGGCGATAGAGCGCTTGCGGACTGGCCTCGTAGGCGGCCTCGGCCTCCTGGAAGGCACGGTCGAAGGTCCAAGGCTCGTAGGGTGGCTCGGGGCGATAGATGAGCTTCTGGTAGATCATCCGCGAGTAGTTGAAGTGGGTCTCGTCGGTCCTGTTGCTGATGCGCAGTGCTTGGGCCATGTCGCTGTCGGCATCGGAACAACGGCCGGCATTGGCAGCAAACAGGGCACGGCTGACGTAGCCATCAGGATGCTGAGGGAACTGGGCGATGAAATCGTCGATGAGCTGTGCGTAGGCCACCGAGTCGAGGGTGCTGCCAGCGACATAGAGCGTGAGCTGGGCCTGACTGAAGTCGGTGGGCAGCGCCTTCTTGATGCCCACAGCGCGCAGAGAGGCATCGTTGATGCTCAGGCCCGTCATCTTCAGACTGTCGGCAAAGAGGGCACTCACGGCATATACCAGCGTGTCGGCATCGGTGGCCGGCTGCTGCATCAGCGCGAGCAGCTGCCCCTCGGCATCGAAGAGGGGAAGACCTGACATGGACCGTTGAACGTTGAACGTTGAACGTTGGTCGCCGAGCTTCACGGTGTAATAATTATAATGAGTGTTGAAGGTCTCGGTGCGACGCATGGTGCCAGCGATGGCCTGCTTGGCTTGGCGTTGGGGCAACAGCCACACCGACGAACCCTCGGCGGCAGCCTGCTGTGCCAGCACCACGGGCTGCGACTTGTTGATACCCACGCGGAAGCGAGCCACATCGTAGGTCTCGTTGGCTCCAAGCATCACCTCCACGGGCCACTCCTTGCCGGCAGCATCGATGACCACGGCTCTGCTGGCTCCCTTGAAAGGCGCAAAGCTGCTGATGGCCTCGCCCTGCTCGCCCACGAACACGCCGGTAGCACTGCCCAGCAGCGAGCCATCGGAAGAGAATGTCTGCAAAGCAAACACCGACTTGGTGGCTTTCTTCACCCACGACTGGGCATTGGCGCTGATGCTAACGAATAACGATAAAAGTACTAAGGTAAAACTCTGTTGTATACGTCTCATAGTTATCAATTTTCAAAATTCAACTGTTCGCTCTACTCTGCTGTTTGCAGCTTCAGCAGCTGCTTGGCGTTGGCAATGGCAGCCTCGCTGACGCTGCTGCCCGAGAGCATCTGTGCTATCTCGGCGATGCGCTCCTGCTGGGTGAGCATCGTCATGTGACTGGTGGTGCCCTGCGGCGTCTCCTCCTTCCACACCTTGTAGTGGGTGGTGCCCAAGGCGGCTATCTGCGGCAGGTGGGTGATGCTAATCACCTGCTGCTGGCAAGCTCCCATCTCGGCCATGATGAGGGCCATCTGCTCGGCAATCTTTCCGCTCACGCCGGTGTCGATCTCGTCGAAGATGATGGTGGGTCCGTCGGTGCTGGTGGCCATGGCTTTCAGGGCGAGCATCACGCGGGCAATCTCGCCACCGCTGGCCACCTGCGACACGGGTTGCAGCGCCGACGACGTGTTGGCCGAGAAGAGGAAGGCCACACGGTCGATGCCATTGGCGGTGGGCTGGGCTACAGGCGCGATGTCTATCTGGAAGCGGGCATGGGGCATGCCCAGTGCCATCAGCCGCTGCTGCATCTGCTGCTCAATATGGCGGGCGGCCTTGATACGTGCCTGGCGCAGGGCTTCGCCATGAAGCATGCACTGAGTGAGCAGTTGCTGCACGGCGTGTTCCTTCTCGGCCAGCAGCTCGTCGCCACCTTCGATGGCACTGAGCTTGGCACCAAGGTCATCGCGAATGGCTATCAGCTGGGCCACGCTCTCCACCCGATATTTCTTTTGCAGATTGTAGAGGCGGTCCAGCCGGCTGTTGATGCTCTCCAGCTCGGCGGGGTCGAATTCCACGTCGTCCATGCGTGCACTCACCTCGGCAGCCACGTCCTTCAATTCGATATAGGCGGTGTCGAGGCGCTGCGCCAGCTCGGCCGCATCGGCAAACACGCACTCGATGCCGTGCAGGGCATGGGCAGCTGTACGCAGCTGGCCCACTATGCCCGTCGCCTCGGCTTGCAGGGCGTTGTCGGCTTGGAAGAGCGACTGCTTGATGTCCTCGGCATGCTCCATGGTGTCGCAACGGGCCTCCAACTCTTCCTGCTCGCCATCTATCAGCCGTGCTGCCGTCAGCTCGTCGTGCTGGAACTTCATGAAATCTTGGTTCTGCTGATTCTGGGCCATCTGCTCGCGCAAGGCTTCCAGCTCGCGGCTGGCCAGTCGCCATTGTCCGTAGACTTTGCTGTAGGCCGAGAGCAGCGGCTGGTTGGCCGCCACGCCATCGACCACAGCCAGCTGGAAGTCGTGCTTGCCCAACAGCAGGTTCTGGTGCTGCGAGTGCACGTCGATGATGCGTTCGCCCAGGTCTTTCAGCACGGCCAGGCTCACAGGCACATCGTTGACAAAGGCGCGGCTCTTGCCACTGGCGGCCAGCTCGCGGCGCACGATGGTGTCGGGCAGGTCAGCATCGAGTTCGTTCTCCTCGAAGAAGCGTACCATGCCATCGCCCATACGTTGCAGGTCGAAATGGGCCTCGACGATGCACTTGTCGGCCCCTTGCTTGATGGCCTTCATATCGGCGCGCTGTCCCAGCAACAAGCCGATGGCTCCCAGGATGATGCTTTTGCCCGCTCCCGTCTCGCCAGTGACCACCGAGAAACCAGGGTGGAACTCCATGTCGAGTTGGTCGATGAGGGCAAAGTTGCGAATATGTAATTGTCGTAGCATTGTTTAGAGGTGAGAGATGAGAGGTTAGGCCCTGACGGCATCCAGCATCAGCCGCATCTCGGTGTCGGTGATGCCTCGCTGTGCCAAGTGCTGGTGCTCGGTAGACATGAACTCCTGCTCCAGACTGAAGTCGGCATCGCCCATCGTCTGCACATAGCGTCGGAACAGCGGGATGGCCTGACTGATGCGCCGGGCCAGCCAGTGGCAGTAGGCTTGGTTGAGGATGTCTTGTGGGTCGGGGTTTTCCACGCCAAGCAGTTGTTCATAGATTTTGTCGGCTTGGTCGTACTTCCCCGTCAGCGTCAGCGCCCAAGCCAGCACGCGGCTCACCGCCACGTCGTCGGGGTGCAGGTAGTTGAGCTTATAGAGCATCTTCAGCGCATCGTCCTCGCGCCCCACATGAAGCATGCACACGGCAGCCCCTTGTTGATAGGCACCGTGGTCGGGCTTCAGTTCAAGCAGTTGTTCATAGATTTCCAACGCCTCCTCGTAGTCGTGCGAGGCGAAGAGCGAGCGAGCCAGTCCGGCCTTCGCCCGCTCGTTGTCGTGTTCTATCAGCAGTGCCTGTCGGAAGCAGTCGGCAGGTGTGAGGAAGGGCATGGATGACAGATGCTGCATGGCCGTGCCCAACATGATGTAGAGTGGCACGCCATGTTTCTCTGGAGCGATGTTCGAGAGCACCTTCAGCGCCTCGGTCCACTGTCGGCGCTTCATCAGGAAGCGCCCTACTGCCATGGCCTGCTGTGCCAGCTCGGGCTGTCGGAACAGCTCGTTACAGAAGAAAAGCACATGCGCCTCTTCTGCAAAGGGATTACGAAACTCGCCTCGCGCCGAGAAGAGTCGGAAGAAACGGTAAAGGTTTTGCAGACACATACGGCGTATGAAGGCGGGTTGTTGCTGGTCGTCGGTGCTCACCTCGCCGCCCATAGGCATGGCCATGGCCTCCCCCTCCTCAATCAAATGTATCACGTTCTTAGGCATGCGGTCGAGCACCATGTTGAATCCCAGTACAAAGGAGTACTTGTCGCTGTCGCAGAAGGCTCCCATGCGTGTGATGGTCTTCAGGAATCGGCTGGCGCGCGAGCCGTTCCACGTAGCGCTGATGGCGGGATGCTGCGGATAGAAGGGTACAAACCAGTTGGAGGCTTCGTTGAAGAAGGGGAAGCGCTTCATCTGCGAGAACCCGCCGAAGTAGACGTCGGCTCCCTGCCGCTGCATGTCGGCCATTCGCCTCACGCTCTGCTCCATGCGCTCCATCGACAATTCCTCAGCTTCGGGGTGCAGGATGTCGTCCAGTTGGTCGTCATCTATCTCCTCCAATCCTTTTCCAGTTACTTTCAGTTTGCTGCCGCTCATGATGTCGGGCAGGATCTCGTTTTGGATGGTGTTGCGGTCCTGATCGGCCTGCAAGCAGTAGAAGAGCTGCATCTGCATCTCGGCCAGCTCTTGCTGGGTGCGCTCGTCGTTGCAGAGGCTGGCAATGGTCTGCTCCACTTCGGGAAACAGCTGTGCTGCCTGGGCATCGGCCGTGAGCGCCCATCCTATGAGTGCGCGCTGTCGCAACTGCTCGTCGGTGGCCTGACGATAGACTTCGCAGAGCACACGAAACTTCTGCGGACAGAACATCTGCATGGCCGAGAGCATCACCGCGCTGACGATGAGCTGCTGGTCGATGCTGGCCAACGTGGGCGACAGCACGATGCTGATGAAGGCATCGGCCAACCCTTCAGACCACTGACGCGAGGTGAGGATATAGTCGAAGAGGTCGCGCATCTGCTCAGCATGCTCCTTATACATGTTGGCCGACTTCTGTTGCCGCGTGTGCTCTGGCTCCAGTTCGAGCAGCGCCAAGTCGGCCACGAAGGTCTCCATGGCACTACGCACCGAGGCTATCGACCAGTCGGCGCGCTGTGAGCGAGGACGCTGGTGCAGTGCCTTGAGGAATGGGCTGTCGAGGAGCAGCCAACGGCCATACACATTAGCAGTGAGTACCCACACACGGCGCAGCAGCCGCTGGGCCACCTGCTCGCGCTGTGGGTCGTCGTATCCTCGCTGCCAGTATTCGGTCATCAGGCGATAGTCGTCGCGCAGCGCATTCATCTGCTCCAGGTCTTGCTGACGCACGGCACCCCGCTGCCCCACCTGCCCCAGCAGATAGTTCTCCAGGGCATCGATGGCCTCGCCAAGCCGTGCCTCGGTGGCAAGCTGGAATATCTTTTCGAGTGTATCGTTCTTTTTCACTATGTCACTTATCACTTTTCATTTATCACTTCTTTCGGCACCCCGCACCTTTCAGCAATCAGCTGGCTCCATGTCCTCCATCCCTTGGCGGCAATGGTGTCGGCAGCCATCTGATACACCTTCAAGAACTGCTCCACCTGGCGCTGGCGCATGGTGTCGGCCATGACCTGCTCGCTGAACACAATGACGCCCATGTGCAAGTCCATCGAGTCGGTATCGAGCAGCATGTAGTGGCCGTCGTGGCGTGCCACGGTGGCCTGTGGCTCGGGCAGAAACATAGCATCCATGATGCCGTTGCGCAGCATGTCGAGGCGCACGTGCACATCGTTTATCTGTATGCGAAAGAGTCGCTCAGGCTTCAGTCCCACGCTGTCGGCGATGTGCTGGCAGAGCCAATCGGTAGCCGAGCGGCGCGTCATGGCCACCATCTTGTCGTCGAGCTGACGCAGCTGGCGTATGCGTGCGGTCTTGTTGCTGATGAGCTGCCACTTCAGGCTGGTGGTGGCCACCTGTCGCACGGGCATGCCCTGTTCTCTAAGCCATTCTATGCGATGGCGGTCGGTGGTCATTCCCTCCACGCGCTGGCGCAGCATGGCGGTGTCCTGGTCCATCTGGGCGGTGTAGGGCCTCAGCTGGACGCTCACGCCCTCGCGCTCGAACCATCCTTGCTCCTCGGCAATGAAGAGTGGCAGACAGTCGAGGGTGGGTGTCACTGCCACCTTCAGCGCCAGCGAGTCGAGACGTTGCTGCTCGCGCCGACGCTGTTCGGCCTCGTCGGCGCTGTTGCCACAGCCCACTGCGAGGGCCCCTGCCACGATGGCGAATAATCTATAAAGTACTTTCAAAATAGCGCGCGATGATTGTTCGTTCTTAATATGACGTGCAAAAGTACGAAAAAGATTTCTAATGACGAAAACTTTTAACTACAATTATGGTTCTTGGAGTTTTCAGGAATCTTCTTCGCCTGCGGTACAACGTAAATATTCGCAAATAAGACGTGAATGATTCGTGAATATATAACAATCAAACGACGACTTTATACGGCCGCTCGAGTCAAGCAATTCGCAAGTGTCGCGTACCGCAGAGCGGTCTTTTACAAAACCAAATAAAACCAAATAAAACCAACAAAAACGTGTTTTGTTTGGTTTTATTTGGTTTTTGAAAGACGCGAAGCGTATCTGTGCCAGCTGTCATGAATCATGCCGACTAAAGGCACGCCCGTCACCACTCACCTCTCACCTCTCACTTACAATTTTTCTTCCGTCGCGGATGTACACGCCCGGCCGTGGCTGGCCCTGCACACGGCGGCCCAGCAGGTCGTAAAGCCTATTGTCAGCTACGGCCATCGTCTCTGATGCCTCAATCGACGAATCCTCGCCGATGAACACAAAAACGTCTCGATCATCCGGAGACTTGTCTTTGATAAAGCATCTAAAGGGCGGGGTGCTTTCTATATACCTCTCTCGTTTTCTCCAGCCATTGTCACGGCCTTTCTCATCAAGGAAATAAAAACCAGTGCCATTGTCTACAGGCATCAACTGTTTGTTGCTGTAACATCCATATATTCCTGCTGCATCGTTCCAATCGGCAAAGCGTGGGTCGTCGTAAGGCAGAGGCACAAACACTGTGTCTGGTAGTTGGCTCAAGTCGTAGTCGGCAAGGATGACATCAAAGTCTTGCTCTGGAAATATCACGTAAGGGGTGTTGGCTTGTGGATTTTCTTCACGCTCAAAATAGAGCTTGATGGAATAGCTTGTGGACATTTCCCGGAAGGCCAACTTGTAATAGCGGGCCAGCGAGGGGTCAGGGTTCACCGGCAGGATGATGCTGGCCCGTTGTCCCGCCTTGTAATGCACGGCATCTGTCAGCACCACTTCAGATGGGTTTGTCTTACTGTCCCAAAAATACAACTCATGATACGGTGCACACCCAGGGGCTGTGATGCGACATTGCATACTAAGGTTCTTCCTCAGAGTCAAAGAATATTCACCCTTGCTGTTGGTTTGGGCTTTAAAAACTGATGAGAAATTCTTTTGGTAAAGGAACAGTTGGGCGCCAGCCACAGGGAGGCCGTCCTGGTTGATGATGGTGCCCTCTATTGTTTGCATCTCTGTTAAAACGGTAACGATTGGGAAAGCCCCGCCTGAGTAGGTCTGAAAGAATACAGAATCCTCTCGACTCTCCCCCTCACTCTCCACGGTCAGAGATTTGCTGGCGAACGCAATCACTGAATGAGGGTTTGGCAAATTGATGTCCATAAGTGCAATGGGGTCTTCTTCTGTGCCGCCATGGGGTATCGTGCACACATCATCGAAGACGACAAAATTCTTCCCGCCATCCGTAAATGTTATTTTCACATGGCGGGTAATGTCGTTTCCTGGATTGTAGCCCTTGAACACCATTTTGGTTATGAGGTCGCCTGGGCACAGGTCAAATTGCCCATTTCCCCAACTTAATGTCGATTTGCTATGTTCCACAGTCACGTCGATGGGAGCTGTGGTGGTGTAACCGTTTGGAGCTGCGGAATTGTGGGTGAGTGTCAACGTATCCCGTTCCTGTGCGGAACCCATAAACGGGAACGCAAGTAGCAACATAAAAACGATAATTCTGTTCATGGTAGTCGTATGTTTATTTGATGGTTATTGATGCTCCTTTCTCCACTTTGAAGCCCTCGTCGAGGAGGACTCCCCCGCTCGGCCAAATTTGCCGCTCGGCGAGCAAAGCGAGGCGCTTGCCACCGAAGAGACGCAAGGAATCCGCCCGAGCGGGTAATTACTTGGTTGAGTGTCACGCTGCAAATATAGGTCTTTTTTGCCATGCCACCAAATTATTTTGGGAAAAAACACCTTACAAAATTCATGCGGGCTAAAAAGTGTTCAACAGAATAGCGTCCAAGTCTTTCGGCGCCCCATCGATGCCCCACCTCTTCTTGAGGATGCGGCGCCTGAGATTAGCGATGTAAGTATCGTTCCTGTCCAACAATTTGCCGATTTCTGCTGGGGAGAAGAACGCGCGTGTCAATAGGCACACCTCATATTCTATAGGCCTCAGCATGCCATCGGGCGGGTCAGCAAGCCATAGAACGAGGGGATGACCTCCTCCACCAAGTCCTTGAGTGCCTTGATGTCGCTCGCCGTGGCTACCTCC